>Ga0265316_10000310_pt1 | contig 54295 bp, 42 predicted proteins | sample 4522metaG_FD_202092 | JGI IMG/M metagenome (GOLD analysis project Ga0265316, IMG submission 202092) | Rhizosphere microbial communities from Carex aquatilis grown in University of Washington, Seatle, WA, United States - 4-5-22 metaG | ecosystem: Host-associated > Plants > Roots > Rhizosphere >... | reverse complement strand
GGTGCGGGCAACAGGGGTTCGATTCGTTGGCACTGCTTCTCGGTCAAGTCGCTCGGGTACCTGCCTCGCTTCATGCCTTTGCTATCGCTCGCCTCCACGAAACGTCAACTTTTCAGACACGCTCTAATGCGTCAATGGCTTCGCGCCCGCGAATCCATTCTGCGATCCTGTCACGTACGCCTGACACGTGGCCCCCGATACGGGACATTGGATGGTCTTCTTGCCGCTGTCCCACGCCCACCATAGCCAGCTCATACCATCCACTGCGGCCTGGTCCATTTCCGACTGATAGTCCAGGTTGGTGTCGCCACCGTAGTTATCGAGGCCGATCTCGATGGGAAAAGGCTGAGTGGCGGCATACTGATGAATGGCCTGCGCGCCTGTGACCACGCCGGTGTGACCCAAGAGCAATCCGCCCTGCCACGACGGATAATATCCATCGCTGGTGCCCCAATACGCCTGCCACCCGAACATCGTCTGCGGGTTACCGCTGACAATCACCGTGTCTGCCGCGCGAATGACGTTGCCGTACTCGACGATCCCGTAGAGGTCGCGGCCCTGGTAGTTGGCCATGATTTCCAATGGATTGGTATATCCTTGGGTTCTAAAGAACTGGATGTTGGCCTTGGCCGCGTTCGCCCATGCGACACGCCCGGCTTCAGTGCTGGCGTCCTCCGTGCTGATGAACTCCTGGCCGGCGTCGATGATGACATTGCCTCGGTACTTGCTCATCAAGTCTTTGAGCCACTGACGACTCCACACTGCCAAATAGCAAGACCCGGGCGTGGCAGAAGAACAAGCCGTGCCCGTGGGGGAGCTCAGTGAATAGAAATTGCCCCCGCCCAGCGCGCTGTTGATGACGTAATTGTTGCCCGAATCCCAGGTAAAGAGCGACACCCAAACAAGCATGTGACGTGCAACGACTTCACCCAGGAGAGTATCGAATCCAGCCGGGGTCATTCCATTCGCGGTATCGAGCGTGAACAACATGCGCATGGCGTTGGCGCCCATTGCGGATATTTGGTCTACGTCGAGAGTTTGGTCCACACCTGCCGCGACATCTTCCGGTCCGCGCGCAACGATGGGGTTACCCGCGGTGTCGTAGATCTTGTTGCCGATAAGCTGGATGCTCGGGGAACTCGATACGGTGCTGCCTGTGGCACCACCCGAGCTTGTGGCGCCGCCCGGACTGGTCGTGCCGCCCGCGCTCGCGGTCGTGCCTCCGGGGCTGACGGTCGTGCCTCCGACGTTCGTCGTAGAGCCCCCATTGCTCGTGCTGCCGGCGCTGATACCGCCGGTGCTTGCACCCGAGTCGGTTGAAGCCACGCCCCCGCTTCCGCCCCCGGCCTGCCCACGGTCATTTGCAGGTGACGAGCTTGAGCATGCCGCGAGCATGACAGCGGCGAACAGGAAGAACGCCCGATGCCACTGGATTCGAAGGCAGCCGATGGTCATGAGTCCTCCTCACTGCAAGACATTCTCGCTGAAACCGTCGCGCGTGGCGCGAAGCTCAGCCTCGAACGAGCGTTGATCATACACGCCATAGGCACTTTGCTGGTAGCATGAAGGGCGTGACCGAAGTCGAGGGGACGCGCCGGCTCAGCATCATCGTCGACGCCACGGCTGCCATCTTGGGCTTGTGGGAACCCAAGGACATGTGAATCGATCGGTCAGCGCAGGATCGCGCTGGCACCAATCCCCGCCGCCCTCAGGTGCCTCGCAAACGGCGCAGGACTTCCCGCGCCGGCCCGGTGGCGCGCCAGCTCCAGGACGACAGCAGCTCGTCGATGCGTGCCTGCAGCCGGGCCATGCCGGCGCCCAGTTCGTTGTTGGATTGGGCCAAGGCATCGCGCAGCGTCTGCACCTCGTCCAGCGTGCGGGCCAGCGAGTCGCGCTGGGCTTGAACGTCGCTCAGCGTGCGGGCCAAGGTGTCGCGTTGCCCTTCAACCTCTTCCAGCGCGCGGACCAGCGAGTCGCGCTGGGCTTGAACGTCGCTCAGCGTGCGGGCCAGCGAGTCGCGCTGCCCTTCAACCTCTTCCAGCGTGCGGACCAGCGAGTCGCGCTGGGTTTGAACGTCGCTCAGCGTGCGGGCCAGCGAGTCGCGCCGCCCTTGAACCTCCTCGAGCGCGTGGGCCAAGGTGTCGCGCTCCCTTTCGACCGCCTCGAGCGTGCGGGCCAGCGTGTCGCGCTCACCTTCAACCTCGTCGAGCGTGCGGTCCAGCTCGTCCCGCTCCCATTTGGTCGCCCCCAGCGTGCGGGTCTGAGCGTCCCGCTTCCCTTCGACCTCGACCAGGGCGCGGGCCAGCGCCTCCCGCTCCTTTTGTGCCTGCTCCGTCGCGCGGCTGGCCGCGACCTGCTCGCGCCGCGCCCGTTCCAGCTCCTCCGAGCGGATGGTCGCTTCCTTCTGCGCGACGTCGAGATCGTGCTCGGAAACCGCCAGCGCGGATTCCAGTTCCTCCACGCCCCGGTGGCGCAGGAAGAGCTGTAGCCGAATGGCGTCGGGATCGTAGGCGGTCAGCGTGGCAGGGTCGCGAATCAAGCCGGCGCCAGACTCCGCACCGTCGTACTGCGCATACGAGCCAAGCTCGCGCTCGGCCGGATCCCAGCGCGGCTCGAGTTCTTGCAGGATCTTGCGCTCGCCCTGAGCCTGGTTGCGAATGGGGTAGTGGCGCAACAGGAAGCGGACGGGAAACACGCGGCGTTCCGGGATGATGGCCTCGTGTCCGCCGGACGAAAGCAAATCCACCGGCGATCTCTTCCAGGCGTTGATGCGCAGCCGGTCGAGACGGCGCGCCGGCTCGCAATAGCGGAAGGTTGTGCGCAGGTCGTCTCCCTTGCGGTAGTTGTCGTCGGTGGGCGGAAAGCCGAACGCCGCGAAGTCGATAGCGTTGTAGCCGGCTTCCTGCACCCGCCGAATGGCCTGGCACAGGTTAAGGTGCGGCCACGGGCTCTCGCGAAACTCGTCAACAGCGTGGTGGATGAACCAGTCGCCGTCCAATTCCTGCGCCAGCTTCTGCTTGCGCTCCAGGATCTGAACCCAGGTAAAGCGCTGGGCCTCTTCCGTCGGGAAGCCCGATTCGTCGGGAAGGCGCTCGATCGCGATTAGGCCCTTGCCGGCAAACCGTTGGGCTTCTGCCACGGTGGCGTCGGTCGAAGCGCGATCGATGAGGTACACCGACACACCCTGCTCGATAAGGTGCTGGATAGACAACCCGATGATGTCTTCCTCGTTGTAGGCGGCCATGATGGCCGTAACTGAGAAGCTGCTTGGCGCGTCCACGTGATCCTCAACCCGCGGCCTTCTCGGCCGGTTGCACCCGAGTGTAGAAGAAACAAGCCTGTTCTTCTCGATGTCTCATCTCGTCCGCGTCTCCCCGCTAGTCGCGTCTTATATCACTACGCCCCGGTGCCTGCCATGCGGTTGTGGCGAGTCGAAATTCGTCCGGGTGCGGACAGGAAGCAGCAGCGCCTATGGCCCTGCACGTCCTCGACGCGCATTCTCCAGACATTTGATGCTGCGACAACCAAGCTCGCCTGTTAGGTCAATGCCCTTCCCGCCTGTGAGCTCGGCGACTTCTGGCGCTGACACGGGGGCGCCGCTCGGATGCGGTGGCACGGCGGATGGGATCTGTCCGATTGGGCTGTGCGAACAACGACCCGGACTGTTCGGACTTTCTACGGCCGACAGCGGGACGCGCAGCCGGACATCGGAGCCGTCGAGATGCCCTGAGCTAGCCGCCGTCCCGCGCCACCCGGTGTCGCCAAGCCTTTGGATCCCACCTCGCGTGAAACACTCCGACGACAATGATCACGTCCGTGTGGACGCGAAAGAGCAGACCATACGGGAATCCGCGAAGTGGCGCGCGCCGGGCACCCCGGTGAAGCACTTGATACGCCTCGGGATGCTCAGCGATGAAACCAGCCGCCGCCGTGGCTGCGTCGAGGAAGCGGTCAGCAAGCCCACGCCGCTTTTCGTTGTACCACCCGCAGGCCGCCACCAGGTCGGCCTCGGCGGCCGGTTGTATGATGATGGGCCTCATCGGGACGAGCGCATCCGCGCCATGGCTTCGTCCCAGGTCGAACCGGTTGCGCCTTCACGATCCAGGGCATCGAGTCGACGATCCAGTTCCTCCTGCTGGGACGAGGTCAACGGTATCATGCTCGCTTCCGCGCCAAGACTGTCCCAAAGCTTTTCAATGAGGTCCAGACGCTCATCCATGGTCAGGCGATCGAGGTCAATTGCGGGCAGCGACATGACCCAAGTATCCCACAGCCGGCGACTGGGGCCAATTGTGGGTTATCCTGCCTTCCCATGATTCGCGTTTGCTGCTCCAACCGCACCGAGGCGCTCTTGCAGGCGTTCGTGCGCAACATGCAGCGCGAGCGGCAGAACGCGGGGCCGTTTGCGCCGGTGCGGGTGGTGGTGCCCAACCGCAACGTGGAAACCTACCTGCGCATGGGCGTGGCGCGGGCGTGCGGGATCGCGGCCAATTTGCAGGTCACGTTTCTGCGCAAGCTGCTCGGCCATGTGGCGCAACAGGCGCTACCCAACGGCCGCGTGGTGGATGCGCAACAGATCCAGGCGCACCTGCTGGCGCTGTTTCACGACGAGGGATTTCTCCAACGGCCAAAAATGGCGCCGGTGCGCGACTACCTTCGCGCGGGCGGCGGCGCACGCGACGCGGTTGACCGCCGACGCTGCCAGCTCGCTTTTCGGCTGGGTCCGCTCTTCGAGGAATACGCGGCCTCGCGCGCCGACATGGTGAAGCAGTGGGAGACGGGCACAACCCTCGACGACAACCACCTATTCGCAGCGACGGAAGCCTGGCAGCGCGCGCTCTGGCTGGCCATCTTCGGACCCGCGGGTCGCATCGCCCTTCGCTCGCAAGCCGAGGGCGTGGCCTGGTTGCGCATCGACGAGCTGCTGGCGCGCGCCGAGGCCTTGGGCCAGCTTGCGGCCGACGAGCTCGGTCCCACCCTACACTTGTTCGGCGCCTCGTACGTGGCGCCGGCCTACCATCGCATGCTTGGCGTGCTGGCTCGTCACATCGATGTGTACCTGTACACGCTCAATCCCTGCCGCGAATTCTGGGAAGACGTGGAAACCCCGGCCGAGCTACGCCGGCGCGTGGCCAGAATGCCCCAAGCAGACCACACGCTCGACGATCCCTTTGGCCTGCTCGATCAAACTGAGAATTTGGCTTTGCGCTTGTGGGGCCGGCCGGGACGCGAAAATCTGCGTCTGCTCGGCGAGCTCGATGGCTACGACTTCGAGGAACACTTCGCAGCCTCGACCGCGCCCACGCTGCTGGCGCGCGTGCAGAACGACATCCTGGATCGCGTGGCCAGAGGCGAACCCGACCCAAGCCTTGCCTGCGATGGCAGCTTGCAGGTGCTGGCCTGCCCAGGCATACGCCGCGAGCTGGAAGTGGTGGCGGCCGAGATCTGGCGCTGCCTGCGCACGACGCCCGATCTGCGCTGCAACGACATCGCGGTCATTGTACCCGAGTCGCGCAAGGACGCCTATCTGTCGCAGGTGAGCGCGGTGTTTGCCGAGAGTCGCGACTTGCCCCACCACGTGGTGGACCTGCCGCTGGCTGGCGGGCACCGGCTGGGCGAGGCCGCGCATATGCTGCTCGACCTGCCGTTCTCGTCGTTTTCGCGCAAGGAGCTGGTGCCTCTCGTCACTCACCCGTCGCTGATGGCGCGTTTCCCCGAGGCGCGGCCCACGGACTGGCTGCGCCTCATCGACGAGCTAGGCATCGTGCGCGGGGCTGAGCAGCGGGATCTCGCCGGGAGCTATTTGGATCGCGATCTGTTCACCTGGGATCAGGGCCTGCGCCGGCTGGCGCTGGGCGCTTTCATGCTGGGAGAACGCAGCGGCGACGAAACGCCCGTCAGTCTCGGCGACAATCAGTATCTACCGGTCGAGGTTGCGCCCGACGATCGCGCCAGCGCGCTCGACTTCGCCTTGCTGGTGCGCTCGCTGATTGCCGATGCGCGCTTCGCGGTTGGCAGCGACGGCCCGATTGAGCGCCCGCTGCACGAGTGGCTGGACTTCATCCGCGGCATGCTGGCCGCATACCTGCAACCCAGCGACGACGGCGAGGAGGGGCTGCTCGGTCGCTGGCGGGCTGGCCTCGACGAGATCGAAGACGTGGGCCTGCAGGACTTGCCGGTCAGCTACCGGGTCGCGGCCGAGCTGGCGCGCGGCGCGCTGGCGTCCATCCCCGGCTCGCGCGGGCAATATCTCGCGCGCGGCGTGACCGTGGCGTCGTTCGTGCCTATGCGGGCCATCCCCTTCCGCGTGGTCTTCGTACTGGGCTTGGGCCAGGGCGATTTCCCGCGCAGCGCCCGCCGCGGGGATCTGGACTTGCGCGAGGCCCGACGCGAGCCAGGCGACGTCACGCCCCGCGAGCAGGACCTCTACATGTTTCTGGAGACGCTGCTGTGTGCGCGCGACCGGCTGGTGCTTTCTTATGTGGGCCGCGACGAGATCACGGGCGAGAAGCGGCCGCCCTCGGCTGTGCTGCTCGAACTGCGCGAGATCTTGTCGAGTGCCTACCTTGCACAGGCTGAGGTGGAGAAGCTGTTCGATGCGCAGCCGCCGCCGCTGCGACGCCATGACGACGTCGAGCGACTGGATGCCCTGCCACTCGCGCGCGCCGAACATGCAGCCCAGAATCTGGGCGAGTCCTTGCGTGCGGCGCTGCCCGCGGGCACGCCTGCTCCTTCGAGCGTGGAGGATATGCGCCGTGCGCTGTCGCCGTCCGCTTTCCTTGAAGTGACAGCCCGCCTGTCATTGCCAGTGCTGCCGCCGGCAGGTGAAGCGCCTGAAGAAGCGTCTCACGTGATCGTCACACTCGCGGACTTGCGTCACTTCTTGCAGGATCCTCTGCAGGGCTCGGCGCGCTTCCGGCTGCGTCTGCGGGAGGGCGAAAGTGACGATGAGCTGGCCGACCTCGAAGACGAGCTGTTTTCCACCGACGCGCGGGATCGGTCTACGCGTCTGCGCGAAGCTATGATCGGCGCGGTGCTGGCGTCGGCGGGCGCGCCCTCGCCCGAGGCGGTGGCAGCCCGCTACGACGAGATCAGCCTGCGCGAAGAATTGGCAGGCCGCGGGCCGGCCGGACTTTTCCGCGAGGCCGAGCGCACGCGCCACGCAGCCATCTTGAACAAGTGGAGCGAACAGTTTGGCGGCCTCGCGGGCGGCGGGTCGCTACGCAGCCGTGTGTTGCACTTCGGCCAGGCATTCGAAAATGAAGATGCGCACGAGATCCTGCCGGCCATCACAATCGATCTGGCCGCCGACCGAGCGCGGCCTCCATTGACCGTGGAGCTGCAGGGTCGGACCAGCGTTCTCGTCGAAACGCCCGACGGGCCGCGAGCCTCGGTGATTCTGAGCTGCCGGGCCAAGGACTCTGACGAGGAGATCCGGCGCGACAAAGAATCCCTGCCGGCATTCCTGGATCATGTGGTGCTGGCAGCGGCGGGACTGTCGCAAGGCAGGGTTGGCCACCGCGGGCTGCTTCTGCTCACCGACGGCGACAAGCACGAAATCGAAGTGCGCCGCTTCGCCGCTCTGGACCCGGCGCGTGCGCGTGACTACCTGGCGCGCCTAGTGCGCGACATGCTGACCGGGACGCTGGGCCCAGCCGGCGAGCCCAGCGGACTTCATGCCTACCTCTTGCCCTGCGAAGCCGTGTTCCACGCCCGGCGCAAAGGCGCTCGGCCAGGCGACGAGGCCGCCCGTCTCTGCCAACAGGTCCGCGAAGGCGGGCGCATTCGTCTCAGCACCCGGTACGGGCCGATTCGCGACGCTGTGGAGCGATGGAATCCACCTTCCGTGGAAGCAGCCGCGCGTATGGCGACTGATCGCTTCGGCCTCTACTTTGAATTGGAGACCGGCGCCACATGACTGCCGCCATCCGCTACCCGCGACCGCCTGAGCTGGACCAACTGGGCACCCGGCATGCCGTGGTCGAGGCGTCGGCTGGCACCGGCAAGACATACCTGCTCGAGCACCTGGTGGTCGAGTTGCTGCTCAATCACGGCGCGCGCATGGAGGAGATCCTGGTCGTTACCTTCACTGAGCGCGCCACCGCCGAGCTTTGCCTGCGCCTGCGCCAGAAGCTGAGCGAGCTTTGCCATCTGACGACTGATGCTTGTGCGCACGAGAACTGCTGGCTCATCGACGACCATGCGCGCGGCCAGCTGCGCGATGCCCTGCTGGCCTTCGATCGCGCGACGATATCGACGATCCACAGTTTTTGTCGCGGCATTTTGCGGGATCACGCTTTCTTGCATCGACGCATGTTCGACGAGCAGGCCGTGGATGAGAAGAATGCCTTTCACACGGCTTTTGTGCAGTGCCTGCGCAATGACTTCGCAGTTCACTCCGAGCTGCAGCCGTATCTGCGCGCTTGGCTGGCGGCAAAACCTGGCGCGGCCGATCTGGAACGCGAGCTGGGCGCGTGCACAAGAGAGCTGGCCGGCATCTTCCCGTCGCGGCCAGAGGCCCTGCAGCCGCCATTCGACGAAGCCGCTCTGGCCGCAGCCATCACAGCATGGCCGGTGAAGGCGGCCAGCGATGCGACACTGCTTGAGCGATTGAAGAAGTCCGGGATCAAAGGTCCCACCGCGAAGGCTGTGCTCACTCGTCTGGCCGCGCTTTCGCAGATGATAGCGGAGGCAGGCAAGACGGGCGACATGGCCGCCTTGCTCGTGCACTTGCAGGCGGCGGAGTCCGGCTGGGAGGATAGAGGCTTTCCCTACCTTCTCGATCAACTCGCCAAAGCCGCGTCTGATCCGACGATTGCGGCGCTCCATCGCGCGACTGCGGCCATTCGCGACGCTCGCGTGCCTCTGCTCGCGGCCGTGGCCCACAAATTCCTGCCGCTGGTGCGCGCGCGCCTTGAAGAGCACAAGCGCGCGGCTGGGCTCTACGATTTCCAGGACATGCTCACTTTGGTGGCTGAGGGTCTAGGCGACGAGGGTGAGCCGGCGCAGTTGCTGCTATCCACGTTGCGCCGCCGCTACAAGTACGCGCTCATCGACGAATTCCAGGACACCGACGATGTGCAATGGTTCATCTTCCGGCGTCTCTTCTTCGAGAGCCGCGAACCACATGTGTTGACGGTCATTGGCGATCCCAAACAGGCCATCTATCGATTTCGCGGCGCTGACGTGCACACCTACCTGCGCGCGCGCGGCGAAATCCTGCAGGCCGGCGGCGCCCTGGTCAGGCTGGCGCAGAACTTCCGTTCGACCCAAGCGGTGATCGACGGATACAACGCCGTGTTCGACCAGGCCACGGGCTTCTTCCGGGCTGGGGCGGGCATTGACTACGACCAGCCCGTGACCTGCGCCCGCACTGATCGGCGCCTGGTCGGCTCTGACGATCAACCGCGGCCCGGCGTGGTGATGTTGGATGTGCAGGCAGCCGAAGGCACCGGTGTGGCTGACCTGCGGCGCGCCTTGCGCCGCCAGATGGCGGACGAGATTCGACGGCTGCTTTCCCCCGACGGGGCGCTCTCGCTCGACAATAGCGACGGCCCCAAGCGAATCTCCGCCCGCGACATCTTTGTGCTGGCCTTCACCAACAGCGAGTGCAACGAGATCGGCGAAACCTTGCGAGCCGTGGGCCTGCCCTTCGCATTCTACAAAGAAGACAACCTGTTCCAGACCAGCCAGGCCAAGGACGTGCTGGACCTTCTGCGCGCCATTGCCGAGCCCGATGACCGCGCTTTGCGCGCGCGGGCTTTCCTGACGGCATTCTTTGCCCTCGACCTGGCCGACTTGGCGCCTCGACCCGACGATGCGGACCCCTTGTTGCGCCGGCTTTTCCAGTGGCGCGACTTGGCTCTGGCCAGCGACTTTGGCGCCCTTTTCGCGGGCATCCTCCAGCAGAGCGGGCTGGTGTGCCGCGAGATCTGTTTGAGCCCCAGTGAGCGCGCCCTGACCAATTACCTGCACCTCTTTGAGGTCTTGCAGGAAGAGGCGGCGCGCGGCCATGCGAGCCTGCGCGAGTTGGTGGAAACGCTGGGCGCGTATGTCAACGAAACGCGCCTGCCTCCGGGCGACGAGCGAAACCTGCAGCGTCTGGAAAGTGATGCCGATGCCGTGCAGGTGATGACTGTGCACAAGGCCAAGGGCCTCGAGGCCGACGTGGTCTTCCTGTACGGCGGGTTCAATCGCAGGACTCCCACTTCTTTGCGCGTGTTTCACGACCGACAGGATCGGCGCGTGGTGCATCTGGGATCGCTCGACCCGCAGGAACAGCAAGACTACGCCAGTGAAATCGCCGACGAAGACCGGCGCATGCTCTACGTGGCGCTCACCCGCGCCCGCGGCCGGCTCTACCTTCCCCGCTGTCCAACGGGTTCCTCGGGCTTTCCGGGGCCCTACCGTCTGCTCAGCCCGATTCTCGACAAGCTGCTTGCGGACGCCAGGACCAGTCGCTTGTTCCACCGACTGCCGGTCGCCTGTCCTGCTGAGGCGCCAGTGGAATTGCCTGCTCCTTCGCCTGCGGCACTTTCGGCCTGGCAGCCGCCCGAGCTGCCAGCCGACCTCGCCGCCACGGAATTCCGTCAGATTGCCAAGCAGCGCGCCGGCTTTGTCGTGACATCGTACACCGGCGTGAAGCGCCGCCATGGCGGCTTCGTGGTTGCAGAAGATCCGGCCGACCTGTCAACCGCCAACGAGCCAAGCGAGCCCGATGCCCCTGCGCCTGTGGATCCACACGAGCTTGCCCGCGGGCGGCTGTCCGGGATCTTCTTGCACGCGATCCTGGATCAGGTTCCGCTTGATAGTTTCACTGATTCCGGCTCATCGACCCAGTGGGCCGCCCGGCCTGAGATCGCGAAGCTCTTGCTCCGCCTCGCCCACCGCCACGAACGCGATCCCAGTCAGATCGCACACGCCGCGCACCTGGTCCACACAGCGCTTACCACGCCTTTGCGCCTGGGCGATTGCCTCGTGCCGGGTCTGGGCCAGGTGCAGCCGTCGCTGCGCGAGACGGAGTTTCTCTATCCTATTCCCGAAAGAGATCATTCCCTGCTCCCGCGCACAGCTCACTGTCGACCCGCGGCTGAGAACACAGAGGGGAGAGGAGAGAACGCAGAGAGGCCGGCGAATGGTGTCTGGTCCATCGAGCGCGGGCTCGTCAGGGGTTTCATTGATTACCTGTTTGAGCACGAGGGCCGGATCTATCTGTGTGACTGGAAGGGCGATTGGCTGCCTTCGTGGGACGGTGATCGAGTCCGCGTGCACTGCGAGAACAACTATGAGATCCAGGCGCGACTCTACACGCTGGCGGTGCTGCGTCTGGCTGGCATGAGCGATCGCGCCGCATTCGAAAAACGCTTCGGCGGCGTGCTCTACTGCTTTCTACGCGGCATGCGGCCAGGCGACGAGCTGGCCGGCGTCTACTTTCGCAGGCCCGACTGGCAAGACGTGCTCAATTGGCAGGCCGAGATGTTGGGCAGTGAATTCTGGGGGCTTCAGTCTGGTTAGGGCGCGTTCAAATCATACAGAAACTCTTCAATCGCCAGCCTAGAACTCACACTGATGTTGGGTTCGGCGAACAGTTGCTGCAGAAAGCTCTGCAATTGGGCTTTAGTCATGTTGCGGTTGGTGTAGCGCCAGCCTGCTGTGTAGGCGATGTTGTTGGCTTGCAGCTCGTAGTGTGGAACCTGCTTGTAGTTCGCGACATAGGTCGCAATCTGGGTTCCGCCGTAAGACTCTATGGCGAAGGCCGCCAGATAAGACGCCAAGCGATAATCGAGAACCGGGTTCGCCACGGCCAGGACTTGCTGCAACGATTGCGCGCCCGCGCTCACGCCGTCGTCCCATGAGGGCTGGAGTGCGGCGATCGCGGAACTCACTGCGGAATAGTCGGGCTGCCCATTCATGCCCAGCCAGAGCTGGTTCATGCTTTGATAGCGACTTGCCCAAGCCGCTTGATCTGTGGGGGCCGGGCAGACGAGCCCGTAGGGGACGGAAGAGTTGCCGCGGCAGTCAATCCATGTCTCGGCCTGATAGCAGGGGGCCAGAGCACTACTGAGATCGTCCGGGGATGTGAAATCGGTTCGCGCCAGCGCCGCATCGCACGCCTCTCCCAATATGGGAATTGCGCTTATCGACATGCCGTCAACAGTGACAGTCGCGATGCGCGCGTTGAGGTATATGAAATTATTGGCCAGGAATTGCTCCTTGGTTGTCGGGGCGGCCGTGGATACGACAGGGGCTGACGGAGGGGCCGCCAGGACGGCCACGATGGGTGCCGATGCGCTTCCCATGGAGTACATGTCGACACCAGTCTCGGAAAACAAGTCCTCTGACGTGGGCCCTCGGTGCAGAAGACCCACAACTTGGCCCTGGTCGTTCAATATGGGCGAGCCGCTTTCGCCAGGAAGTGTGTACACCGTGGTCGTGATCCACTGGCCATTGGTGTCCGTGACCTGGCCGTCGGTCCATTTCTTGAGAGCGGCTTCAGGGTGTCCCACGATGGTGACGTGCTGGTTGAGCAAAGACGCCCCATCCTGGCCATCGAACGACAGGTAGTCCGGGGTGTCGAGCTGATTGCCGTTGGGGTCGTAGAATTGAACAACGGCCATGTCGAGCCCTGGGTTGACGGTGGACGGAACTCCAAACACGGTGTTTGGATCTTGTTGGGGCTGTCCACGCTCGTGCATTTGAGTCAACCCGACATAGCATCCCTCAACGGCACATATAGGATCGCCCAACACGTGATTGTTGGTGAGCAGCAGGCCGGTGGGCGAGATGAAGAATCCGGTCCCGTACTCGCCGGCCGTTTGCAAGCGCACGACCGCGCGTGCCGCCGCCTGAATCTCGGGAGTGGCCGTGGTGATGTCGTTGAAGTGCGGCAGTGTGACAGTGGCAGGGCTGGAGCTCGAACAGGCGCCAGCAGCAGCACAAAGCGCGGCTATCCCGAGGAATTCAGGCAAAGACTGGCGAAATAGCATCGCAATGCCTCCAGGGGTCGAGAGTTCGAGGATTGTAGCCGGTCGCGAGGGTCGAAGATATCATGGCCGAACCATAGCCCAATTCCATGGGCCGTGCCCGGCAGCCGGCGATTGAACCGAACGCTCAGCCTTCGATCTTGCAGCCTGAAACCGTTCCGACCTCGATGTCCTCGGGGTTCCCCCAAGCGGTGTTGGCCACCCAATGCGTGCGCACCCCGGCCAGCTTGCCAACAATCTTGATCTGGCAACGGGCCGTGAAGCGCTTGAGTTGCTCGCGCGGCTTGTTGGGAGGTTCGGACTGGTAGCGGGCGCGAATGGCCGGCTCAAGAAAGAGACCCGGAATGAGGTACTGGTGGCGATCCACCGTGTAGTACGGGGCCAGCTTGTTCTGTTCGTCGCCCTGCCAATTCACAATCTCAGTGGAAAACCCGCAATAGTAGCCCTGGAAGCCCTTCAGCGACACGCAGGCCACGTCGCTGCGGTCCGAGGTCACCAGCGTGATGTCCGCTGACGCCGTACGCAATATCGCGGCTGCATTGGGGGAAATCCGTCGCGTGGCGAAGTAAGCGGCAAAGATGACGATGGCGGCGATTATCAGGCCAAGAAAAATCTTGCCCCGCGAGAGGCCCGGCGTCTTGGCTCCGGCCGCTTGCTCGTGCTCATGCGCTTCCTGCTCTGCTTGATTGTGAGCTTCGTGTTCGCTTTCCACGGTGGTCCTTCCTTTCGGCCCCTTCTTTTACCGAACCACGGCTCCGACTACAAGCCCCGTCATGACGCGCGCGTCTCGCGGACCCCACCGGGGTCGCGATCCGGTACACTGCCTACGGCCTTACATGAGTACCGACGCCGCTTCACCGCTGTCTCCGCTAGGCAGCGCCCGCCAGCGACTGGCGCCTGCTGCTGCCTATCCGCCTGGCCTGCTTTCCCTGCTGCGCGACGCTGACCTGGGCGAAGAAGAGGCGTTTCTGGCTTGGCAGATGGGCCAGCTTGCCAGCGGGATTGGCGAGGCCGAGCGACGAGACTTGGTCGCGTTGGTCGCGCGATCGCTCATCAGCGGCAGCCAGGGCAGCACGCGCATGCGGCTGGCGGCGGCCGAGCGTTCGCTACTGGACAAGGTGCCAGCGCTGGTCGGGGTGCCGGGCGAGCGCAAGCCACTCATCGTCGACAAAGGATTCCTCTATCACCAGCGCATCCTGGCTTGCGAGACGCGCCTGGCCGCAGCCATCAAGGCGCGGGCGGCGCTGCCTGGAGCGGACCCGCGAGCCGTCAGGGCCGTGGTCGCCGAAATCGCAGCCAGCAGCAGCCCAAGACTGAGCGACGAGCAACAGGCTGCGGTGGTGGCTAGCCTGGGCCGCCGCCTGGCCGTGATCAGCGGCGGTCCGGGCACAGGCAAGACCACCATCGCGCTCGCGCTGGCCCGCGGGCTGGTGCGCATGGGCCTGCCCGCCCGCGACTTGGCGCTGGCCGCGCCGACCGGCAAGGCGGCCAATCGCCTGCAAGAATCCTTTCAAGCCGGGTTGGCTGCGCTGCCCGTGCCCTCGGCCGAAGATCGGGCCTTGCAGTCTGCTTGCCCGGCAGCCCAGACGCTGCACCGCCTGCTGGGCTACTCGCCCGCCACCGGCCGCTTTCTGCACCACCAGAATCATCGTCTGGCTGCGCAGGCGGTGATCGTCGACGAAGGGTCGATGATCGATCTGTCGCTCATGGAACGACTGCTGCGCGCGCTGCGCGACGATGCCGTGTTGCTGCTGTTGGGCGATGCCGATCAGTTGCCTTCCGTCGACGCAGGCGCCGTGTTTCGCGACCTGGGAAGTCTGGCTGTGCGACTCGACCGAAGCTTTCGCACGGACCAGGCACAGAGCGCTGGCCGTCGCATCAGCGAATGCGCGGCAGCCGTGCGCGCGGGCGATGCCGGCCGATTGGCGGCCTTGCTCACGCCGCGGCCCACGAGCGCGGCGCTGGCTTTCGACGGCGTGGAGCTGGTGCCGGGCACAGAGCGCGAGGCTGTGCTGCACCGCTGGTACCAGGATCGCATCGCCGCCCTGCCCGAGTGGAACCAGCTCATCGAACACGAATACCTCCTCGGGCCCGAAGGATTCTCGCTCTTGGACGACGCCCGCCTGAACCGCCTGCACGCGCACCTGGCGCGCCAGCGCGTGCTGTGCGTAACGCGCGAGTGGCCTACTGGCGCCAACCCGGTCAACGCCTTCTTGCACAGCCTGTGTGCCGGCCCCGACGGTGAGCTTGTACCCGGCGAGCCGGTGCTGGTCTTGCGCAACGACTATGAACGCGGCCTGTGGAATGGCGACCAGGGCCTGGTCCTGTCCGTCGCGCAGCCCGGCCAAGCCGCCCGACCCATGGCCGTGTTTCGTCTGCCAACAGCAACAGCCTCGCCCTGGCTGGCGGTCCCGCCCGAGGCGATGGGCGACAGCCTGGCCCTGGCCTACGCCCTGACTGTGCACAAAGCGCAGGGTTCGGAACACGATCAGATCCTGCTGCTCTTGCCCGAGCAGCCCCTGCCTCTCTTCACCCGCGAGCTGCTCTACACGGCCCTGTCGCGCGCGCGGCACGCAGTCGTGATGTGCGGCAGCGCCGAGGTTCTCGCTTCCGGTGTCAGCACCAGCCTGACCCGCTCGTCTGGCCTGGCGGAAAAGCTGGCCGCACCGTAGTACCACAAAGTTGCTTGGTGACTCCGCGTCGCAATCGTCCTGTCACCATCTGTCCCGAGATCTGGTCTACCACGACGAAGACGTTCTCAAAGTGACCTTCCCGGTCACGGATCAGGGTTGTATGTCCGTCGAACGCCTTGCCGTTCAGCTGCAAGGCCGCCGTCGAGTCGGCGCCCCGATGATACTACGCTGTCCCTGCGGCGGGATTGCAACGGCATATTATCCAGCACTACGCTGCAAGGCCAAACCACAGAGCTATGGCCCGGTTGACTCGCACCATGGTGCCGTCGTCCAGACGACCGACGGTCTTCCCTACCTTGTCACGTCGAACAGCAGTGATCTTGTCGACCATGATCTGCGAGACCGACCTCAGCCCGTTTGAGTTTGTTGGATCAACTGTTAGTCGAAACAATGGGGCGTCTACGATGGTGCTGGTCACAGGAGCTACCGTAATGCTGGAATGTGTGTCGTTGAACAGGTCGGATTGAATCACGAGGGCTGGCCTAGGTTTGCCGTAGTCGCCTTGCATAGCTATGACGACAACATCCCCGCGCCTCACGATGTCCAACCTTCAGTGTCGCCAAGTGCCTCCACCCACGCCATCGCATCACGTTCAGATCGAATGATCCTTTTTGCAGCGAGGCTCTGCCGGCGGCACTCATCAGCAAAGCCCCGAGCCCGTGTATCGGGCAGCCATACCTGCACCAAACGCAAGCCTGAGTCTCTCATCCGCTCGCGATAACGCTGAACGGTCTTTCTAGCTGCTGCCGCCTTTGACATGGCATGTAGTATAACATGTCAGAAGCCATGTCGCCAGACCCGCGTGTCACGACCGACTCACAACGGGACCCTGGGTTGCGCTCGGGCCTGGTAAGAGACACAAGACGCAGAGCCACAACGGAGGAGTCGGTCATGAGCAATTGTACTCGATATCTCGGTCTGGATGTTCACGCCGAAACCATCACCGCGGCCATCGCCGAAGGGCGCGGACGTATTCGCAGCCTCGGCAAGTTCCCGAACCGCACCGAGGCCGTGCGCAAGCTCATCGAAAAGCTCGGGGGCGGCAAGAATCTCAAGGTCTGCTACGAAGCCGGCCCAACCGGATTGTGCGAATGTCAGACCCCGATTCGAGCAGGTGCGTGGTCGCACCGTGATACCACAAAGTTGCTTGGTGACTCCTCACTGGATAGGGCACCATGGCTGACATGCAGAGCGATGCCACTCACCAGACTCCCGCGGCCCCCTCGGGGGCGGCCCAAGCGACGAAGCCTCGCCTCTGGCTGGCAATAGGCCTGGGCGTCGCAGTTTCTCTTCACCTGGCCAGTGCCACCTTCCATGTTCTGTTCGGTGGTCTCAACGTAGACGAGGGTTTCTACGGGCTGGCGGCGCGGAACGTGGCCGAGGGTGCCCTGCCCTACCGCGATTTCGCCTATTCGCAGCCGCCGGTTCTGCCTTTCGTCAACGGCGCGGTTATGCGCCTCATCGGCTTTGGGCTTGTGCAACAGCGCGCGACCAACGGGCTGTGGGGCGCGCTGGCCCTCGGGCTTTGCGCGTGGCTGGCAGCCCGGCGGACGCGGCCCTGGGTCGGCCTGGTGCTGGCGCTGGCTTTCTCGCTCTGGCCGCCCTGGATGTACTTCATCCACCTCGGCAAGGCCTACGCGTTCACCTCGCTGGCGGCCGTTGCAGCGGCCTGGGTCTTTCTGCAATGGCCCCGCGCCGGCCGAAAGCATTTGGTCTTGTCGGCGCTGGCTGCGCTGGGCATCGGCTGTCGCCTGGCCAGCGCGCCCTACTTCCTGGTCCTGTGGCTGGCGGCCCTGTGCGACGGCGGCCTGCCTTCGGCGCGCCAGGCATTGCGGGCTATGGCGGAGCTGGTCGGGCTTGTGGCCGTGGTGTTCTTGCCTCTCTGGTTGCTGGCGCCCGAGAGCATGAGCTTCTGGGTCTTTCAGTTCCACGCCTCGTCGCTGCAGCACAGAGATTGGTCCCTCGGCTTCACCGAGATCTTCTTGCAGGCGCCGGTCTGTTGGATCGGCTTGCTGGGCTTGGCGTCACTCACCTTGGCGACGCTTCGGCCCTGGCCGCGCCGCGAGGCCGTCCTGGCAGCGGCGGCCGTGCTGGCGTTGGCAGCCAATCTTCTTCCTTCCGGCGCGGTCGCTGAATACAGCGTTCCCTTCCTCTTGCCGCTGGCCCTGGCCGTCGTTCTGCTGATCGCTGACGTGGCCCGCGCTTGGTCGCTGCCCCGTCGCGTGGCCTGGGTGACTGTGCTGCTCTCGATTCATCTGGGCGCCAACCTGATAGCCAACAGCACGCGCTGGGCAGACCCGCGCGGCAACGCCGCCTCGCTGGGCCTGCCTCGGGCCGCTCCCGACTACGACTTCGGCCTGCCCGAACGGAGTGCCCGCATCCGATCGTTGGTTGAGCAATTGTTGGCCCCAGGCCAGCCCCTCATCGGGCCCAATCTCATTCCCGCCCTGGAGACCAACCGGCCTGTGCCGCGCAATCTCTCCATGGGGCCGTTCAGCGTGACGCGTGACTTGCCGGCTGCTTCTGCCCAGCGACTGCATTTGGCGACTGATGGGGAGATCGCTGGATATCTGCAGGACCCGCACGTGACTCTGCTTTCATTTGCCGATCGCCTGGAGCTGAACTACGGCTGGTCGATGCCGTCCTTCGCCTTGCCACCCGGGGGCTTGCCCCCACGCTGGGCCGATATCGTCATCCACGAGTTCGTGACTTTCTACAAGGGGGGACACTACGTCATGCTGGCGCGGAGCGAGTACTTGCGCAGCAGGGGCCTTGCACCCGAACACAGTGCTCCGGGCAAGTGAACGCCAGCGTGCTAGCCTTAGTGGGTCAGCCTGCGCAACCCCCAATAGACCCGAGGCTACCCGACGGTGGCGAAGTCAACAAACCAAGACGCGACGGTAACGCCCATTCTGTCTCACGAGATCGCCAGCCCTGCCACGCTGGAGGCGGAGGTGCAGACCGTCAGCCACAGTCCCATCGTGAGCGCGCTGCTGGAGGCCACGGACGCCGGTCTGCTGGTGCTGAACCGAGAGCGGCAAATCCTGGCCACCAACCGCGCGCCCTTGCTGGAGAACCTGCGCCACGACCGACGCAGCATCGGACTGCGGCCCGGCGAGTTCTTCGCGTGTCCCCGCGCAGCCGAGGCAGGTTGTGGGGCGGGCCAGCACTGCCTGGCTTGTGGAACCCTTCAGGCCGTCACGCAATCGCAGGCCGGCAAGCGCACCGTCGAGCAGGAATGCCTACTGACCTCGGGCGAGGACGCAAACGCCACGCCGATGGAGCTGCATGTGCGCGCCACCCAGGTGGACATCGACGGCAAAGACTACACCGTGGTGTCGTTGCGTGACATCAGTCATGAGAAACGCCGCCTGGCGCTGGAGCGGATCTTCTTTCACGACGTCCTCAACACGCTGTCGGCCTTGTCCAACTGGACCCACCTGCTCAACACCTCGAGTGGCGAGCGTCAAGAGCGCGCCCGCGAACGCATCAGTCGCCTGGTCGGCCAGCTTGAACGGGAAATCCAGTTGCAGCGCACGCTGCTCGAGGCCGAGCAGGGCACGCTGCGGCCCCGGCGCGTCGCGGTCACGCCCGCCACGCTGCTCGCCGATCTGCAGGGCATGTTCGCCGACACACACGCCACCCAACAGCGCACCTTGACCGTGGAGGATCGCTGCCCGGGTGTCGAGTTGGTGACCGATCCCGTGCTGCTGGGTCGGGTGCTGATCAACATGGTGAAAAACGCCTTCGAAGCCACGCCCGTGGGGGGCGAGGTTCGCCTGTGGTGCGAGCGCGAGCCTGGCCCGACTGCCGAGGGCGAGGCCGAGCCGCACGACACGGTTGCGTTCCACGTGCACAGCGCGGCCGAGATCCCGCCGGTGGTGGCGTCGCGGGTGTTCCAGCGCTCGTTCACCACCAAGTCCGGCACGGGACACGGGCTGGGCACCTATGGCATGAGACTGCTGGGCGAGCGCTACCTGGGCGGCCGGGTCAGCTTCGTCACCAGCGCCGAGGGCGGGACCGTGTTCTCGATGCGGTTGCGGCTGCCAGTGGCGGTGGGCGCGGGGATCTAGTTTTCGCGCTCACCGTGGGGGGCGGTGACGGTTCACCTTCCCAAGACCACGTCAATTCCCGACAGGACGAGCTCCAGCTTCACCTTGGACAACTTGCCAACTCGTTCCGTCAATTCGGATTTGTCGAGAGTCACGATCTGCGAAACATTTGCAACAGATTCCTTCGAAAGCCCTGTGACATCGGCTGACAGAAGAACATTGCCCGGCGCTGAAGCCCACTTCAAATTGCTAGTCAGTGCGACGCAGACCACAGTGGCGATGCGACTCCGGTTCAGGCCGTCACCCTGGACAACAAGTATTGGTCGTCGAAATCCCGGCTTCGAACCCCTCGATTCTCCCAGGTCTGCCCACCACACTTCGCCTTGTGAGACCGTCACCATTCACTTCGCCTCAGTGTCCGCCGAGCGACCTTGGACAGGAAAGCATCGGTCGGCTGGTTCACCTCCGCCAGAACCCGATCCATCGCCTCCGTGACTCGATCGGGAGCGTGGCGCGCCACATACTCACTCAGCGCCCGAGCATATAGTTCGCTGCGCGAGTGCTTCGCCCGATGTGCCAGATGCTCAGCGCGCTCGAAAATGTCGTCAGGGATTGAAACCGCTGTCTTCATACCAGGAGTATAACCGGGTATAACTTCCGGTCAAACAGATCCCCCGGTTGCCGTCCACCCGACGGACAACAGCCGCTCTCACCGCTCGAACCCGCGGCTTCGTTCAACACGACGTTTGATCCAGCCGCACGACCCTCCGCCAGACAGACAGAGTTTCTATTCCCGCGACCGGATCAAACGCCTATTGGTTAGCCGGCACCCCGCCGCGACGGAGAAATGTCGTCCGCCGGCGGAATTGCCTTCTTGAATTCCGAGGCGTAGGTTGGCAGGCGCGGCGCCGGTGAGAAGCGACACATCTCGCAAAACGCAAAGAAGGTACGAACGAGGAGTCTCCGAACTCAAGGACGAGCATGGAAATGAAAGTGCAACCGCGTTCAGGAGGGGTCGCTGCCCTCCTCACACAGCATCCAGTGTTGACCTACTACGCCCTCGTATTCGCGATCTCGTGGGGCCTTAGTTTAATTGCTCTCGGCCCCGCGGCGTTCGTGGGGGTCGCGCCCATCTCGAATTCACAGATGCCCTTCGTCTACGCCGCGATCGTCGGGCCCCTTGTCGCAGGCGTCGTGACGACATTGCTCATCTCTGGAAGGCTTGGGCTGCGTGACCTTCGAACTCGGCTGTTCAGATGGAACGTTGGCATCAGATGGTATGCAGTCGCGTTGCTCACTGCGCCCGTCCTTACGATGGCGCTCCTCCTAGCACTGTCGCTCGCGTCACCAGCCTTCACGCCGGTCATCTTCACAGCGCGACACAAGGCACCGCTCCTTGTCACGGGCATCGCCATTGGGCTCGTCGTCCCTTTCTTCGAGGAGACCGGATGGACGGGGTTCGTCATCCCTCAGCTCCGTCAGCGGCGCGGCATCATCGGCACCGGCGTGATCGTCGGTCTGCTGTGGGGGCTGTGGCATCTGCCGATGTTCTCGAGCAGCGCAAGCTCGTCGACCCTTGTCCCGCCGGCGCTGTACCTCGCGGTGCTGCTCTTCTCGTGGCTTGTGCCATATCGGGTGCTGATGGTGTGGGTCTACGACCGGACGAAGAGCCTACTCCTCGCGATGGCGATGCACTTGGTGATCGACTTCAACGTGGTCGTCCTCATCCCGCACGGCCCAGAGGTCGCTCTCACTTTCGACCTCGTCTTCGCGGCGGCGTTGTGGCTCCTCGTCGGCGTCGTCGTGCGCCGGCGCGCGAGCGTGGAGTGACACCAACCCCCACCACGCGCCGCGCACGCATAGAGATGCACTGATGGGGCACGGGGGCGGCAAGAATCTCAAGGTCTGCTACGAAGCCGGCCCGGCTTGTTAGCCGGCTTTCGCGATGCTAGCATAATGCTAGCAGGTGAACCATGGCAACGCTCACGATTAGAAATGTCCCAGACAAAGTCACAAAGTCGCTGAAGACTCTAGCCCGAAGGAACCATCGCTCGATGGAGCAGGAGGTGCGCGAACTCATCAACGAACACGTCGGTGAGCGACTCTCTGTCCTAGACCAAATCGAAGCGGCATGGGTCAAGCAGACGCGTCGTCCGACCGCTGCTGAAGTCGAAGGATGGATCGCCACGGGGCGCGGATGAAAGCGGTCGTTGACACAAACGTCCTCGCGTATTTCCTTTTGGGTACGCGACCATTCGTCGAGGAAGCGAGCCGGTTCTGGCACGTGCTCGATGGTGCCCTGGCGCCGGCACTGTGGGAAGCGGAGCTGGCGAATGTCATTTGGATGGCCGTACGAGCCGATGTCATTCAGGCCGAGGACGGCAGGAGGCGCCTCAGCCTCGCGGCGAAGATGGGGATTCAATCCGTCCCGAGCAAGACTTTGTGGCACGGCGCTCTTGAACGGGCGGTTCAGTCGGGAGTGGCGGTTTACGACACCCTGTTCGTTGAGCTTGCCAAACGCGAGAACTTTCCACTTGCAACCTTCGATGCGAAGGTGCTCGCAGCGTTCCCTGATATTGCCGTCCGCCCGAAAGTCCTCGCCCCTCAATCAGGATAGCCGCCTCGTCCGCAGATGCAGCGAGGTCGCGCCGATGAATATTCAGTCCATTCATGTCTGCTATCGCTCCGTTTTGCCGAACGCTCTGCTTCGGACCCATAATGACCTCTTTGATCTCTATTCTAAAACCCATTTTTCCGGAAGCGATGACAGCTTCGAGAAGATCTCTTCTGGTTACCGGTGCGGTCGCGGGCATTGATATCTCCTGGGCATTGCCGGGGCAACAATTGGCAAGGATGGGAACAAAAGCCGCTCGATCCTCCGCCAGACAGACGGGGTTTCTATTCCTGCGACCGGATCAAACGCCTATTGGTTAGCCCTCAGCATTTCGCCAGAGCTCAAACGCCCGTCAGCCTTCGCTCTGCGATCACTCGACCGATGGCGCCTGCGATGTCTGGAATTCTCTGGCGTGCGGTGTCCAGCGCGACCCGATCTGCAAGAGTAGGACTGTATTTCAGCACTTCCTTCTGGGTCACGCCGTGCCACACCGGAAGAATCACCTTCTTGCCTCGAACCTCCCGGGCAATTAGCCCATCCAGCTCGTACTTGGGCCACTGTTTCGCAAAGAAATGCTTCGACAGAACTACGATGCCAAACCGGCTTCGCCGCAAGCCCTTGTCGATGGATCGGCGCAAACTGTCTCCCACGCGCATTTCAAACTCGTCGTACCAAACATCGAAGCCACCCTGTGCGAGTTGCCGCGCGAGAGGTTTGACCACCCGTCGCTTGTCCTCGGACGCGTGGCAGATGAATGCATCGTAATGAACCGGCTTCTTCTTTTGGACGACCTTCACGGAGCTACGCTCGGCCATTCGAACCATGAGCCCAAGATGGAGGGAGTAGGCTAGGTCAGATTCGGGAAACTGCCGGACGCTGTAGAGGTTCATGGGAGTAGCACCACCGATGACCCACCAATCAGGATCGGTTCGATCGGTCGTTCGCACGCGAAATACCGTGTCCCTGACCGGCGCCAGAGCGGGCTTATGTCGGCCTTCAAGGCGAATTGAGATCACTCGCGTGTTGGCCTCCAACTCCACGTACTGTTTCGCTTGGCGCTTGAGTCTCTTGTACTTGTTCATGTGGGCCAGCTGGCTGTAGGGCAACAGTATGGCGTTCAGCGGCGGCGCGCAAGCGCCGCTGCAACGCCTTTATGGGTTGGACGGCACTATTTCTTGAGCGAGTTTAGCTGATCAAGAAGACTCTGGTATTGGTACAGCGACTTCATGATCTCTCTGGTAAGGGCGATCGCCAGCTCAACCTCCCTCTTCCCGACGTCGTTATACGTCTGGGCTTCAATGTGGGCAGCATCGTTCCCGAGAAGGCGCAGGCCGTCGGCCGCGTCCAAGAGTGCCGAGGGAAGTATGACCTTCGTTCTAAGATCGGCGACACGTTCCTTCAGATTCTTCCCCGTTGCTCCACGTTCTAGGCAAAGCTGTTCGAGTGTCTTCCGAACCATCATCGCGGCTGCGGTGTAGCACTCGTTGGCGTGGCACACGAGCGACTCCTGAAAGGTCGCTGCAAGTTTTGCCGGGATGTTCGCCACGTCGAAATCGAGCATGACAGGCGGATACGTCGCCACGACGCCCTGCTGCGGACGGATCACAACAAAGACGTGGGCATGGCAAGCGGTGTTCGGACAGCGCCGGTGGCCCAAAAGGTAGCCAGCGACCACCACGTCATTCATTCCAGCCAGCGGATCGAATGCGGCGACGTGCGAACAGGCGGGACAGCGAAGGGATGCCGTTCCGGCTTGAGCAAAGGCGTAACCTGAACATTTGATGATTTCGGCCATGGTGTCCGTCCAACTTTCTACTCGGCTGCAGCTTCGCTTCACGTGGCATCTTTCGCAAGCACTGGCGGGCCGCGTATGTCACGGCGCCAAGTCGGCTTTCCATCCGTCACCCCAAGCAGTTTCATGGTGTTGGTCGCCCCGACCCACGCCGGTCAATGCGTCCGTCCCCGCCACCGTCACCGTCCCTGCCACGGCCACCGCCACCTACACCGCTCCCCGCCATGCCGCGGTTCCATTTCCCTTCTTGAATTGGACATTGCCCGGCGATGACCGTAGTTTTGCGTGCATGAGCGGCCCCGAAAACAGTCCGACAGCCACCACCAACTTCATCGAAGAGATCATCAACGAGGATCTCGCGCAGGGGAAGAACCAGGGGCGCGTGCACACGCGGTTTCCGCCCGAGCCCAACGGCTACCTGCACATCGGCCACGCCAAGTCCATCTGCCTGAACTTCGGGCTGGCCGCCAAGTACGCGGGCAAGTGCAACCTGCGCTACGACGACACCAACCCCAGCACCGAGGACGTGGAATACGTCGAGTCCATCGAGGAAGACGTGGCTTGGCTGGGCTTCCGCTGGAACGGGCAGCCGCTCTACGCCTCGAACTACTTCGACGAGATCTATCGACTGACCGAAATCCTGATCGAAAACGGCAAGGCCTACGTCGACGATCTATCGGCCGAGCAGATCAGCGAGTACCGCGGCAACTTCTACAAGCCCGGCCAGGACAGCCCTTTCCGCAACCGCGCCGTGGCCGAAAATCTCGATCTCTTCCGTCGCATGCGGGCGGGCGAATTTGCCGACGGCTCGCGCGTGCTGCGCGCCAAGATCGACATGCGCCACGCTAATCTCAACATGCGCGATCCGCCGCTTTACCGCATCAAGCGGGCGACCCACCACCGCACGGGAGACAAGTGGTGCATCTACCCGATGTACGACTATGCCCATCCCATCTCCGACGCGCTGGAGGGGATCACGCATTCGATATGCACACTGGAATTCGAGGATCACCGGCCGCTCTACGACTGGACCATCGAGAACCTGCCGCTGACCTACCGGCCGCGCCAGATCGAGTTCGCGCGCCTGAATCTGACCTATACCTTGATGAGCAAGCGCAAGCTGCTGCAGCTGGTCGAGGAAAATCTGGTCTCGGGTTGGAACGATCCGCGCATGCCCAGCCTGAGCGGTCTGCGCCGCCGCGGCTACACGCCTGAGGCCATTCGCGCCTTTGCCGAGCGCATCGGCGTGGCCAAGAACGACAGCATCGTGGACGTGGGCCTGCTGGAATTCGCGATTCGCGAGGATCTGGAAAAGCGCGCGCCGCGGGCCATGGCAGTGCTGCGGCCGCTGAAAGTCGTCATCGACAACTTTCCCGATGGTCAGGTGGAGTGGTTCGAGGCAGCCAACCATCCCGACAATCCCGCGATGGGGACGCGCAAGATTCCTTTCTCCAAGGTGGTGTACATCGAACGCGACGACTTCGCCGAGGTGCCGCCCAAGAAATGGTTCCGGCTTTCGCCCGGTGCCGAGATTCGCCTGCGCTGGGCCTGCCTGATCAGATGCGTCAGCGTGGTCAAGAACGCGGCGGGCGATATCGTGGAAGTGCACTGCACTTGGGATCCAGGCTCGCGCGGGGGCGACGCGCCCGACGGCCGGCGGGTCAAGGGCACCTCGCACTGGGTTTCGGCCGCGCACGCCAAAACGGCGACTGTGCGCCTGTATGATCGCCTTTTCACCAAAGCCAATCCCGGCGAAGGCGGCGCGGATTTTCGCACCTGTCTCAATCCCAATTCATTGCAGGTGGTGTCCGACGCCCAAATCGAGCCGGCGCTAGCCGAGGCCGCGCCCGGCACCCGCTTCCAGTTCGAGCGACTGGGCTACTTCTGCGTAGACACCGTGGATTCCAAGCCCGGCCAGCCCGTGTTCAACCGCACCGTGCCCCTGCGCGATTCGTGGGCGAAGATGGTGGAGGGTTCTGCCCCTGCCTCGAAGTAGGACGTGCTAGCCTTCTTGGTCCGAAGGTGGACGCATGAAGACACTAACCATCGAGGGCGTTCGCGCGTTCAAGCAACGGTTGACGGCCCCTCTCGGCAAGCTCACGTTGCTAGTCGGGCAGAACAGCACTGGCAAATCGACCTTCTTGGCCTGTACGAGGATCGCGTGGGATATCGCGGCCGGCAGCGACGGTGATTTCAACGAACAACCCTTCGAGCTGGGCACGTACGAGTCGATCGCTCACTACCACGGCGGACAGGGCAAGCGAGTCAAGGAATTCACCGTCGGCGCTGAGTTTCGGCTTCCCAAGGAAAGGTCGGGCGGATCGCAGCAACCCTTGCCAGGGATGGAAGCGTCTGCTGGAGGCAGTTTCACGGTGAACGGTGTGTTCCAGTCCGACCATGGTAGTCCAATTCTGGTCCGATGGAAGGCAACAGACGCGCGCGCTAGCGTTGAGGCCGCTCGCAGGAATGGCAAAGTCAACGCTGAATGGCTCGAAAGTGGGAGCGCACCCAGACAGGAGGAGTTTGAGTTCCCGCGCGGCGTTCCGCTTCCATTTGCGCTTCGGATGTTGCCTCCGCGTTTCGAGTCTTCAGCCAATACGCCCGAGCGAATCTGGGCATTTCTGAATCTCGTCGGAAACTCCGTACCTAGGATTTCCCGTCCCTACGCCCTGGCACCGGTGAGGTCGCGTCCGCAACGAACCTACGATCCCATCCGTGACCGCCCTAGCCCCGAGGGCGAGCACATTCCGGCTCTCCTGTCACGACTCCAGGCTCAGGGCGGAAGACAGTGGGAAATCTTGAGCACTTCGTTGCGCGACTTTGGACGCGAGTCGGGCCTCTTCTCGGATCTCTCCATCCGATCCCTCGGCAAGGAACAACAAGGCGAGCCGTTCCAGATTCAAGTCGGTATTGCCGGGCAACCAGGAACACGAAACCTTCTCGACGTCGGTTACGGCGTGAGTCAGGTCCTGCCGATCCTAGTGGAGTCGGCCCTCGGCCCCAAAGGTCGAATGCTGCTGGTTCAGCAACCTGAGGTGCACCTGCATCCTCAGGCTCAAGCAGCGCTTGGCTCATTTCTGGCCACCTCGGCTGGGACCGGGGCCGCCCGCTATGTCGTCGAGACACACAGCGACTACATCGTGGATCGGGTTGCAATGGCCATCAGGGATCCCAAGCATCCGCTCGCGCCGAATGACGTGTCGCTGTTGTTCTTCGAAGCTGAGGAGTCCGGTGTCCGTGTGCACACCCTCAAGTTCTCCGAAACCGGCGATGTCGTGGATCCGCCCCCGGGCTACCGGCGTTTCTTTCTCGACGAACAGGCCCGCTACCTCGGTGCGGATACCTGATGTGTGTCATCGTCGACGCCAACATGGCGTCTGCCGTTTTTTCGCGCCCCCCGGCTGATGACGTGAAGCCCGTAATCACGTGGCTTCTCAAGGGCAACGGTGTTCTCATCCACGGGGGCAAGCTGACAAGCGAATTGTCGAGGGTATCGCAGGCCAGAAAAACGCTGGTCGAACTTCGCAGATCGGGCAAGGCGATTGACGTCGAGGCGGAGAATCCATCACTTTTCGCGACGGAGGTTGCTTGGTGCAAGGAACGCTGCCGCTCCAATGATCCGCACGTCATCGCGATCGCGCGACTCTCTGGTGCGCGAGCACTGGTCACGAACGACAGTAGGGCGACGGAGGACTTCAAGAATACGAACCTCGTGGCCAAACCGGGTGGAAAGATCTATCAGCGTGAGGAACACGCCGCGCTTCTCGCGCACACTCGCGGGTGTCGTCGCCGGTGACAGACGGAGATAGCGTTTCAGAACGCTCCGAATGAATACAACCGCCGAAAGTTTCCTGCCACATCCTGCTTCCCGCCACGTCCGGATAGCCGTGGCGGTTTTCGTCGCAACCGCCTCGCTTCTGGTCGTATCGATCTACCTCGCCTGCGCCTGGAACTTGGTGGTCTACCCTTGGGACTGGAGCCCTGACGAAGGGCTGTACCTTGACTTTGCCCGCCGCCTGCTCGATGCCCCCGGGACTCTATACAATGATCGCGGCGTCCCGGTCCCGGCGATGTACGGCCCGCTCTACCCGGCGCTGCTGGCCCCGATGGTTCGGCTGGCCCACCCGCTGGCAGCAGCGCGCGCGCTGAACCTGCTGTGCACGCTTCTGGGCGCGCTTGCGGTTGCGACCCTCATTCGCCGTCGGGCTGGCTGGGTGTGGGCGGCAGCGGGGGCAGTCTTGTACCTCTCCATCTTCGATATCGCGTCCTATTTCATGCTGGCGAGGATGGACAGTCCCCTCATCGCGCTGTGGCTGTGGTCCGCTGTCGTGCTCCTGCCGCACGAGCTGCGCGCCGGCGCGGACCAGCTTTCACGGAGGCGGCTCGCAGGGGGAACGGCGCTTCTCCTGGCGGCAGCCCTGGTCAAGCCCACGGCCGTAGTGCATGGCCTGCCGCTGCTGCTGGGATGGTTCTGGGTGGATCGTCGCAGTGCCTGGCGGCTGATGGCGGCGCTGGCTGTATCGGGCCTAGCCACCGTCGCACTCATGCAGGCTGCCACCGGCGGCGGATTCGTCGAGGCCATGATGGGTTGGCGACTGCACGGTCGCGAGCCTGGCCTGCTGACCAAGATCCTCACCGATTTTTCCCTGCGCAGTTGGCCGATCCTTGCGCTGGCGCTGGTGTCGGCTGTGGCCGCTGGCCTGGCCAAGGCCCGACCCCATCGAGAACCGGCCTGTCTCATGCTCGTCGGTGGACTGCTCATCCTGCCCATGGCCAGCAAGGCTGGAGCGCTTTGGAACTATCTGCTGCCCCTCTACGCAGCTCTGGCGGTGGCAGCCGCCTGCTGGGCGGCGCGGGCAGTGGCAGCCAGAAACTGGCAGCCAATTGTGCCGGCTATGATTGCGGCGCTATCCCTCGCGCTCGCCACCACACAAACCTTTCCCTTGCCCACGACATTCGACGAGGCCGCCGCTCGGACCTTGTACGGATTCGTGCAAGACTTTCATCGCAAAATCGGCGGTCCGTTTCTGGCCAGCTCGCCTGACCTGGTCTACTTTCTGGTCGGGGAACAAACCGAGATCGAAGGAACCAGCTTCTCCCATCTCGTGGACGGTGGCGCACCCGGAGCCCTGGACGTGCTCACTCGGCTTGAACAAGCTCGCTACACTCTTGTGGTGGAAACCTGGCCTTTGCCCGCGCGACCAGAGTGGCAGATCGCTCTGCGCCGGAACTACCGTCCGTTGGGCGTCTGTCGACTCGGGTCCTACTTCACCGGCTATGACTCGCGCCTATACGCACGCCGCGGGCTGCCCGTGGAATTCACGCCACCAGCCGGCGTCCGTTGCCTTTCCGTGCCGCACGGCCAATGAGCCGGTTTGCTGCCCCAAGAACCATCAAGATCGTCAACGACAACAACGTCAGCAGCGCCCCGAGCCGCAAACCCGGCGTTGTGAATTCCATCGCAACTCTGTGCTCGCCGGGTTGCAGAGCCACCGCGCGCATGATGAGATTTGCCCTGAGAATGGGCACTGGTTGGCCGTCCACTGTTGCGTGCCAGCCTTTGTCGTACTGCTCGACAAACACCGCCAGCCCCGGTCGCTGAACCTGACAGATCGCCTGCAGCCGGTTGTTGGAATAGGAATCGAGCACGCAGGTGCCGGCAGGCGAATCGGCGGGACCGACCAACGACTTCACACCTGACTCAGGCGCGAGCCAGGCAGTCCTGCCGGCAATGACGGCTGGATCGAGAATCCTGCGCAGCGCGACTGCATCGTCCGCCACCTGGGCTTGTCCCACCAAGAACACACGCGGCAGTGTGCCTGGCACACGGTAGAGCCGCGTGCCGGGCAAAGGATCGAGCAGGGGCTCGATCCCGCTGCGCTGGGAATCCCGCGGATCGTCGACGGGCAGAAGCACGTAGCGCGCCCCGAGCAGGCGCAACACCGATTGGCCCTGGCCCAACCCGGATTTCCAGATGCTATCGAGCGCCGCGGGAATGGCCGCGTCGTACCCGGGCAAAGTGGCAATGCCCCAGATATTCGCGGTATTGGTAATGAAGGTCTGCAACAGCCACAATTCGCCCAATTCAGGCGGAGGTGCCGGCGCACCCTGCAAGACACTGTTGGCGCGATACAGTCGCGGCGGCTCGCCGCGGCCAGAACTGTCCGCCAACACCACCCGCGTTGCGGAAGCTGACACTGCCGCAAGCCCGCGCGGCGCAAAGTTTTGCAGCGGCCACGTTGCAGCGGCCAAATCGAGGCCCACAATTGCAATGAGCAGAATTGGGGCCAGCCGAGAGCGCCGGAGCGCGAGAAACTGCACAGTCAGCACGCCAGCCACCGCCAGGCCGCCGGCCAGAGCGCCACGGGTGACCTGCGCAGCCCAATGCCCTGGGAAGAAAAACCGCGCGGTGGCAGCGAGCACAAGCAATAGGCCAAGCAAAACAGCCACGCGCCGCCATGGCTGTCGCTCCGCTTTGAGCACGCGTGTCGCCCCCAGCGCGGCCAACAGGGCCAGCCAGCCGACCAGCAGGATGGTGTACTTTTCCGGAAAACGCATATACGCGAAGGGAAAGACCACCAGCCGGAACAAGGCGTGCACGGGCAAGTACTTGCCCAGCGCCAGCGCAAGCGCGCCGCCGCCCAGCACGCCCAGCACAGATGCCAAAGGCCGGCGTCGGCCAAACGACGCCAAGGCCAGAGCCATCACGCTGGCTCCCATATAGAGGCTGTGCGACAGGGGCAGGTGCTCCAAGCCCGGCTCCCCGATCCATTGCGCCGCCGGCTGGAAGCCCTCGCTGTTGCCCATGCTATCAGGGGCCACAAACTCGACCAGGCGGGCGGGATGAAGCGAGCAGCCCTCGGCATCGGCCCGGGAAAATCGAGCGGCACGTTCGCTCGAACCCCTGAGCGCGTTTGCCGGCACCAGGGTGATCGCGGCCGCCCCCGCGGCGAGCGCGGGAGCGAGGACGAAGACAGCGAGCCAGCGGCGCTGAACACGTGTAGGGGCGACCTGCGGTCGCCCGGTTCCATCCGGCTCATGCCGTTCCAGAAAAGCGACGGCGATCGTCGTTGCCAGCGCAAAGCCCACGCCCATCATGGCCACGAAGATTTCGCCGACCAGCAGGCCAAACATGGTCGGCAGCGCCGCCTTGACTACGCCCAGGAGCCATCGCCGACGGCCCACGCGCAGACTGTCGAGCAGGGCGAGATGGCCGACGGCAGCCCAGGGGATCCACGCGCCCGCGACCATGCGCAGCCCCGCGGTCCACTGGCTGGTGTTGTAGCCTGCCAAAGACCAGGCCAAGGCAGCCACACAAGCCGCGACCGGCGATCCCTTTAGCCGGCGCGCCAGGAAAAACATCCCCACTCCACCCCACACCAGGTGGAAGAAATCCAGCCAGGTCAGCAGGCTTGCCACCCAGTCCGCGGGCACGACAAGAGTGAGCCAGTTGGGCGGATAGAAAACCCCATAGAGCGGATTGGCGAAAATGGGGAAGCCAATTCCCTGAGAAGGATTCCAGCCAGGGATTTCACCGCGCAACAGCGAATCGCGCACAAACCAGCGCGCCGGGAACATCCAGTGGGCGACGTCGCTGCCAAAGACAATGCGCCCCAGGAAAATTGGGAAATAGACCAAACACAGAATGGCCACAGTCAGGAGCAGCAAGCGCCACGCGCGCGCCGTGGAAGCTTCGCTATTCGATGCCGCGGTCACGATGATCTCCGTCTGCGCCCATGGGAATAGGCCAATCCTAGGAGGGCCAGCAGCGACACAAGAGTGACAGCAGCCCCGGCGCGCAAGCTCGGCGGGCTGTACTGCATGACGATGTGATGCGCACCCGGTGCAAGCGCGATTGCCCGCATGTTCAGGTTCGCGCGCAGCACTGGCGCCGGCTGGCCGTCCACTGTCGCACTCCAGCCTTGGTCGTACTGCTCGTTGAACACCGCCAGCCCCGGCTGCCCACCCGCACATTGGGCTTCCAAACGTAGATTGCTGAAAAAATCCAGTCGGCACTGGCCGGCCCGGCCCGGCCCGGCAGGAACTTCGCGCGCGTTTGCCTCGGACGCGAGCCACACACTTTCGCCCGCGACGATGGCGTGCTCGTACAGCCGATTGAGCGCGATCGAGTCGGGCACGATCTCGGCGTGGGCAGCCAGAAACACGCGCGGCAGGCTCCCGGGCACGCGATACAGGCGCGCGCCGGGCAAGGGGTCAGCCAGCGGCTGCAAGTTGTTGCGTTGGTCCCCGGGCGCACGCGGATCGCGCACCGGCAGCATCGCGTAGTCCACGCCAAAAAGCCGCAAGGCCGCCAGCCGATCGGCCTGGCCCGCAGCCCACGCGCTCTCCAGGCGACTGGGGATAGCGGCGTCGTAGCCCGGCACCATGGCGATGCCCCACGCGTTGGCCGTGTTGGGGACCAGGGTTTGCAGCAGGCGCGCTTCACCCTGCGCGTGGTTCGACGCCTCGGTCCACTTCATCACGGTGCTGGTCACCGTCTCGGATCGGAACAGCCGGGGCGGCTCGGCGCGACCTGCGTAATCGGCCAATACCGTCTGCGCGGCTGCCGGCTGGTCAATTGCCAGGGCGCGCGGCACGAAGCCTTGCAAGGGCCAGCAGGCCGCTGCCAGATCCAGCGCCACGGTCAGCACGAGCAGCACGGGCGCCAGGCGCGAAGCGCGCGCCGCCAGCACCTGAACCCCGAGCACAGCGAGCACAGCCACGGCCCCGTGGCGCAGCCCGTGTACCATGTACCCCGACCAGGGGAACGGAAAGATGAAAGGCGACGCGATCCCGAAGGCAACCATCAGCGCGAGCAGGATCGCGGTCCGGCGCCAGGGTTGATTCGGTCCAGACAGAATGCGCCGGCTGCCTTGGCCGGCCAGCAGCGCCAGCCCGAGCACGGCCAAGATCGTGTACTTCTCCGGCGAGCGCATGAATGAGAGGGGAAACACCACCCGCCGGAATACGGCGTGCACTGGCAGGTGCTTGCCCAAGGCGAGCAACAGGGCAAAGCCGCTCAGCCCGGCCAGGACGAAAACCACGGGGCGCTTGCGACGAAAAGCGGCCAGGGCCAGGGCCAGCACACTGGCGCCCATGTACACGCTGTACGAAAGCGGCAAGCCGTCCGCGCTCGCCTCACCCACCCAGCGGCCGGCCGGATACTCGCCGTAGGCATCACCCATGGAGCCAGGCGCTGCGAACTCGATGAAGCGCAGCGGGTGCAACGAATGCACCTCGGCCTCGACACGCGAGAGCGGCGCCGCCCGATCGCTCGCCGACATGTGCGCGCGCGCCGGAAGCAGCACCACGGCGCCCGCGCCGCTGGCGAGCAGCAAGGCCAGCGCAATTGCAGCAGCCCAGCGACGAGAAAATCTGGGCAACACACAATCGGCCCGCCGTTCAAAGATCTGCGCGCTGGCCAGCAACGCCAGGGCGAAGCCCACGCCCATCATGGCCAGGAACAACTCGCCCATCAGAAGGGCGAATGTTGTGGGCAGGGCTGCTTTGACCACGCCCAGCCGCCAACGACGGCCGCCAGCGCGCAGACTGTCGAGCAGCGCCAGTTGCCCCACCGCGGTCCAGGGGATCCACGCGGCCGCGTGCAGGCGCAATCCCGCCGTCCACTGCGAGGTCAGGTAGCCCGACAGCGCCCAGGCCAGCGCCGCTATGATCGCCGACACGGACGTTGCGCGAAATCGCCGCGCCAGCCAGAACACGCCCGCGCTGCCCCACAGGAGGTGCGCGAAGTCCTGCCAGGTAATCATTGCGCCGACCCAATCGCGGCCCACCAGCAGGAACAGCCAGTTGGGGGGATAGAACACGCCGTAAAGCGGATTGGAAAACGTGGCGAATCCCAGCCCCTGCAATGGGTTCCAGGCCGGCAGCTCTCCACGCAGCAAGCAATCGCGCACGAAGACCCGCACCGGGAAGATCCAGTGGGCGATGTCGCGAAAGAAGACGATGCGCCCGAAGAACATCGGCAGGTAGACCACGGCCAGGGCGAGCGCGACCCAAAGAAAAGCCCGCCCGGCCCAGCCCGCAGCCTTGTCGGGTTGATCAGATGATGGATCCGCGTTCACGGTGGTCTCGCCAGCGCCATCATACAACGATGGCTCGACGGCCGCGGCTGGGATCTCTCCGTCCGCCGCCGGGCTCTGCTTCGCCGACTGTGCCGGAAGTGGTAGTATCTCCGGGTGACCGTCGAGGAGCTGACAGGCCATCTGATCACTGCACTGCAGGGGCGGCCCGAAGTGCGCCTGGCGTTTCTCTTCGGCTCAGCGGCCACCCGTGGTCCGGATGCCGCCCGCGACGTTGACGTGGCAGTCGCATTCGCGCAGCCCCTGTCGCTGTTGCAGCAGTGCACGCTGTGCGCTCAGCTCGAGCAGATCGTGGGGCGCGAGATCGATCTGGTCGATCTTGATAGCGCTTCCACCCTGCTGCGCTGGGAAGTGGTCCGCACCGGCATCGTGCTGGCGGCAAAGGACAGGCACGACCTCGTCGATTTTCGCGCCCGCGTGCCGCTCGAGTATTTCGATCTTCAGCCGTTCCTCGAACGCGAGGCCGACGGACTTCGCCGTGCTCTGGAGAAATCCCGATGGTCCGACTCGACCTCGTGAGGGACAAGATCGGCCGTCTGCGCGAGACAGCGGCGTTGCTGCGCGCGTGTCTTCCTGGCCAAGCCGCGGCGATGGCTGCCAGCCGCGACGTGCGCGACCTGGTTTCGTTCCGCGTGTACCTGGTCATGCAGGAGGCCATCGACCTGTGCTCGCACGTCATCGCTGACCAGGGTTGGGGCCCGGTGCCCAGCCTGCGCGACCATTTCGCCCTGCTGGCCGAAAAGGGTGTCCTGTCTTCAGACCTGGCTGGTCGCCTTTCCGCGGGGGTGAAGTTGCGAAATCTGGTGGGCCACGGCTACGCGGAGGTGGACCCCACCAAGATGCAAGCGGCCGCGCGCGAGCTTGCGGGGCTGGTCGACCCGTTCTGCAACGCCATGCTGGCCTTCGCCGAGAGTCACCCGTCCTGATTCGCCCGCCAGTTTTCGCAAGCGACTCAGAAGATCGTGCCCCCGGCCCTGGTCGCGGCCAGCGTCCCGCAGGCGGCGCCGATTTCGCGGCCGCCGGCGTAGCGGCGGGAGACGGGAATTTTGTGCGCCAGCAGCTCGTCGCGGAATTCCCGTACTTCCTCGTCGGTGGGCGGCGGATAGCGGCCGGAATCGTCGTTCACGTCGATGAGCGTAACCTTGGCGCGCACGCCGGCCAGCAACTCCGCCAGCGCCCGCGCAGCTTCGCGTCCCATGTTCACGCCGGAGATCCCGACGTAGGCGAAGGTCACTCGGCCTCCACAAGAAGCGGCGTACTCGCGCGCGGCTGCCATCACCTCGGCCAGCGGCCAGCGTTTCTCCGCGGGCATGAGCGGAAGGCGCGCCTCGCTGGTGGCCGCGGCCAATGAAATGATCAAGCGAAAGCGATGTCGCTCGGCTGCAAAACGCCGGATGGCGGGCGCCACGCCCAACGTCGAAATCGAAATGGATTCGCCCGCAATGGCCGGGCCGGCAGGGTGCGACAGGATCTGCGCCGTGTGGATCACGTTGTCGTAGTTGAGCAGGGGCTCGCCCATGCCGAGAAAGAGCACGCCAGCCACCGGGTGATCAGCCTCGGTGCGCATGGCCCGCACCTGGGCCAGCATTTCCCACACCGCCAAGTTGCGCACGCCGCCGGCTGGTCGCAATCGGCCCGTGGCGCAGAAGTCACACGCCAAGGTACAGCCCGACTGCGAGCTGATGCACAAGGTGTATTTCGCCGTGGGCAGCGCCACCAATCCGGTCGCCTCGCCTTGCCGGCGGCGCTGCTTGAGCGCCCGCGCATCGTCGGGATCAGGCAACGGGATGCGCACCGCCTCGATCAAACCGCCCTCGGGCAACCCAAACAAGTACTTCACGAAGCCGTCCGCGGCCCGCCTGCGTTCCACAATCTCCAGCTCAGGAAAGACGACGTCCGCGGCCAGTGCCCGGCGGATGGTCAGCGAAAGCCAATCCATTCCGTCGACGCTGGCCACGCCATCCCGCTGCACGGCCGCAAACACCCGCGCCGCCTTGGCGGCCTCGATTCCATAGCCCGCCAGCGCGGCGGTCATGGCAGGCAGGTCAAGGTCGCGCAGGGTAAGGGGCATTGACCTGATGAACGGCGCCTGCTCTCAGCGCACAGGGGGTGTGCGATCCCGCGCGTGCAATAGGTCGAGCGACGGCGCCTCGTTCTCGACCACGTAGGCGAACTGCCGCTTGAACTCCTCGGCAGACAGCCTGGGGTTGCACACCCCTCCGAACTTGGTCAACACAGCCGGTTCATCGAAGTCATCGCGCCGCAGCCGGATCATGTAGCGCCGGGCGATGGCGTAGCGGGTGGAGCGCGTGTCCACCATGCGCAGGCGCGTGCGGCCGGTCCCGGGATCCAGCATCTGGGCAAAGGGGATGGGCACGAAGTTACCCGCCTGCAGCGACACCATGGCCGCGTTGCCGCCCGAAAAAAGGAACTTGGCCGCGCAGTAGCCCAAATCGCGCGTGTACTCCATGTCAAAAGGAATGGGATCCGCGCAGCGCAGTTCGTAGCCGATGTCCTTGGACACCAGGGTGGGTTTGTTCACGCCCAGATCCATGAGCCGCTTGCTGGTGGCCTTCTTCAACCCATCGCCCAGGTTCAACTCGGACAGGCGAATGTGGCCGGCATCGTCGCGCTCGATGGTCCCCAGTTTCTTGAGATCCTCCTCGGGAATACTTTCGGCCAGTCCCTCGGCCAGTACCGCCACGCCGTAGCGCCGTCCCTCGGCCAGACGCTTGATAACCGCGCCCGCCAGGATGTCGACCAGCGTCCGCAGCGTGGTCTTGCAGCGCGGGAACTCCTCGGGAATCACGGTCATGGTGGCGCCGGTTGCCTTGCCGATGCCCAGGGCCAGGTGCCCGGCCTTGCGCCCCATGGCCACCACGAAATACCAGCGCGACGTGGTCTTGGCGTCGGCCATCAGGTTCTTCACCAGCTCCACGCCGATGTGGCGCGCGGTCTGGTAGCCGAAGGTATCGACCATAGGGTCGAGGTCGAGATCGTTGTCGATGGTCTTGGGTACGTGAACCACGCGGATCTTGCCCGCGGCTCGCTCCGAAACCTTCATCGCCGAGAATGCGGTGTCATCACCACCGATGGTGATGAGCTGGGTGACGCCCAGTCGGTGCAGCGAATCCACCACCGCGCCAATATCTTCGTCCCGCTTGGTGGGGTTGGCACGCGAGGTGCCCAGGATGGACCCGCCCGAAAAGTGGATGCGGCTGACGTCTCCAATCTGCAGCGGCCGGAGGTCTTCCAGCCGGCCCTTCATCAAGCGGTCAAACCCGTCGCGAATGCCCAACACTTCCACGCCTTGCAGGAGCGCACGAATGGTGGCGGCACTGATCACGCTATTGATGCCGGGTGCGGGACCGCCTCCGACTAGGATTGCAAGCTTCTCCCTTGACACGTTGAACAACTCCTTGCTGCTGTTCGCTGGGCGCGGGCGCACCCTAGCACAGTGCGGGCTTGGGGCTGCAACCTAGTGAGCGGGTTCGTCCAGTCGGTTTTCACACGAGAGCGCATGGCGGACCGCGCCGGCGGGATCGTAGTAGGATTAGCCGTCTCTCCAGTACTGGAACCGGCGGAAGGAGCGTTCCTATGCGAAGCCTAGTCGTTGTCCCCAGCCTGCTCTTCTTTACCCTCACGGCGGCCTGTAGCAGGACCGGTTTGCTGGCGGCGCCTGACGAGGGCGGCGAGGGCGGCAGCACCGGCGTGTTGGTCACTGGTCGCACGACCGGCACCACGATAGACACGACCAACTCCGCGGGCGGCGCCTCTTCCACAGGCGGGATCTTCCCGATGGCGGGCAGCTTTTCCGAGGGCGGAACCGGTGGAGGCGGTACCGGCGGGAGTTCGATACCCCTAACGGGCAACTGCGCGAACCTGACCTGCCTAAACCCGCTGAACGACCTGCTGTCAACCTGCCAGGTGGGAGCCAGCGAAGCCTGCACCCTGCAAGTGACGATTAGCCCTGAATTCTTCGACGTGAATGAATGCTACGCCAGTGGCGTGAAGATGCAGGTCTCACAGGGCTCAATGGGCCCGGGCATGTCGTCGATGACCCTGACGACGGTCAAGCGTGGCAGCTCGGTTTGCTACTCGATAGAGGTGGACGGTCCCTACAGCAGTTTGACGACGGCCGTCGTCAAGGACGGAGCCGGGACGCCAGTCGCGACACTGTCCGAAGATTCCACCACCAGCGTCAGCACGGTCACCTGCCCAGGGGGAACGCCCACCGTCGTCGACGCCACCTGCGGAAGCGCTCCGGGTGGCATCGGGAGCAGCGGCTTGCCCGGCGGCGGGAACTGCACCACCGGTACCTGCACCTTCTAGTCCGCACAAACCAGCGGCAGCACAAGAGTCAGAGCTGCCTCGGCGGGACGGGGTCGGGCCGCTCGGTTACCTGCAGATGGCAGGGGCGCGGGTGTAGTATTACTGGTGTTCGTCGATTCTCTGAACTGGCGGAAGTTCTGGTGCAAGGAGCGTCATGATGCGGAGCCTAGTTGTCATCGTCGGTCTTTTCTTCATTGCCCTCACAGCGGCTTGCAGTTCCGGGTTGCATCTGTACAAGGCTCCTGACGGCGGCGGCACCGGCGGCAGCAGCGGCCAGATCGTCAGTGACCACGATGCTGGCGCAACCGGCTTGGGCGGGACAACCGGTTCCATTGCAGGCGCAACCTCCGTCGGAGGCACGACCAGTCTTTTCGGAGGCACGACCGCTTCCGCGGGCAGCGCCTCCGACACAGGCGGGATTCTGCCGGTGGGCGGCACTTCTTCCGCGGGCGGCGTTCCTGCAACGGGCGGCACTTCTTCCGCGGGCGGCGTTCCTGCAACGGGCGGCACTTCTTCAACCGGCGGCCTTCCTGCAATGGGCGGCACTTCCTCCGCGGGCGGCATTCCTGCAACGGGAGGCACTTCTTCCGTGGGCGGAACCAGCGGGGGCGGTACCGGCGGGAGTTCGATACCCCTGACCGGCAATTGCGCAGGCCTGACCTGCTTGAACCCCATGGTAGACCTGCTAGCGACCTGCCAGGTGGGCGCTACCGAAGCCTGCACGGAAGCGATGACGATGACTGGTACCGCGCTTGTCGCGAGTGACTGCTACACCAGCGGCGTGAAGATGCAGACTTCGGTGGGCATGGACATGTCGTCGGCGACCATGACGGTCGAGAATGGCAGCTCAGTTTGCTACTCGATCCTGATGAGCGGTCTCAGCGGCAGTGCGGTGACGATGGTCGTCAAGAACGGCTCCGGGACGACTATCGGTACAATTGCCGAAGACACCACCACGAGCGTCGAGACAGTAACTTGCCCAGGGGGAGCGCCCACTGTTGTCGACTCTTCTTGTGGCAGCGGCGGTACGACCAGTACCGGTGTTGCGCCCGGCAGCGGCGCGGCCTGCACCACCGGTATCTGCGCCTTCTAGTCCGCACGACAGCGCCAGCCCCGAGGTCAGGGCTGCGTTAGAGGAACGCGTGGCATTCGCAGACGGCGCAGGCGCGATTGTAGTATCATCAAAGACTAGCCGATGGTTGGAGGGGGTGGGAGCTTCGGTGCAAGGAGCGTCCTGATGCGTAACCTGTTCGCCATTGTTGGCCTTTCCGTCACAGCCCTGACGACGGCTTGTAGCGCCAGTTCGCACCCCACGACCAACGCGGATCGTGACAGCGGCGGCATGTCCGATGGCGCGGCCAAGAGCGATGGCGTGGCTGGCGCGAAAAACGACACGGCGTATGGCCCAGACTCTGTCGGCGACGTGAAGGCCTCTGGCGTTGATGCGGGCACCGCCGCCGACGTGAGCAGCACCGGTGGCAGAATTGTGGTGGGCACAGGGGGCTCAGGGGGGGCGGCTGGCAGCGACGCGCTCGCTGCAGCCGGCGGTGCGGAGGGAAGCGACGGCCCCCCGGCCAAGGGAGGAACGAGTCCCCCTGATGGGTCCGTAACCACAGGCGGCACAGGCGGAGCTGGCATCGCGGGAATAACCAGCGCCGCAGGCACGACCAGCAGCGCGGGTATCACCAGTGCCGCGGGTACCTCCGGCAGCGCAGGGAAAATCACCACCGCTGGCTCGTCTGGCACTGCCGGCAAGACCGCTAGCGCTGGCTCCTCGGGCACCGCTGGCTCGTCCGGTAGCGGGGGTTCGACCGGCATTGTCACGTCTGCGGACAACGTGGCCGAGGTCTCGGTGGACATCGGGCTGCCCAACATCAACTACCTCAACGGCCTATTTCTGACCGTAACCATCTGCGTTCCGGGAACCAGCCAATGCCAGACCGTCGATCATGTGCTGGTCGACACCGGATCCACGGGGCTGCGCGTGCTCAAGTCAGTCCTGACACTTTCGCTGCCGGCCTGGACCGACGACAGCGGAGTCGCGCTGGCGGAGTGCTTCCAGTTTGTCAGTGGCTACACCTGGGGCCCCCTGCGCAGTGCCGACCTCAAGATCGCGGGCGAGCAGGCCAACGGTCTCGCCATGCAAGTCATCGAAGAGTCAACCTATCCCGTGCCAAGCGGTTGTACGGGCACTGACAACAGCACGGCCAAGACGCTGAGAGCCAACGGCATCATTGGTATTAGCGCGCTTTTGCAAGACTGCGGGTCGTATTGCGCGGCAACCCCGGGCCGCACCTCGGCCAATCCTGGAATGTACTACGCATGCTCTTCGGCCAAGAAGGGTGGTTGCGTGGTGGCGGCTGTGTCGACTGCCAAACAATTGGTAAATCCCGTCTCGGTCTTCAGCCAAGACAACAACGGCACCATTATCGAGTTGCCCACGATTTCCGCCGATGGAGCACCCAGCGTGACGGGAGCCTTGGTGTTCGGCATTGGCACTCGTGACAATAATGGGTTGGGCCAGGCAACCGCGCTCCAGCTCGACAGCTTTGGCGAGTTACTGACCAAGTATCCCACCAGCGGCAAGACTTCTTCTGCCTTCATTGACAGTGGTTCCAACGCTCTCTTCTTCGCGACCAGCGGCAGCACGCGCATCGCGACCTGTGCAAAGCCGAACTCCGGTTTCTACTGTCCCAGTTCCATTCAGAGCTTGTCGGCCACAATTCAAGATGCCGGCGGCTTGGCCACAGTGACTGTGAACTTCAGCATCGCCAACGCTGTGACGTTGTTTTCGCACGTAGACAACGTGGCCTATGACAATCTGGGCGGAACCTCCGCGGTGGGTGGGGCTTTTGACTGGGGGTTGCCCTTCTTCTTCGGCAGGAATGTCTTCACCGCCGTTGAAGGTCAATCGACTCCGGCAGGGGCAGGACCGTTCGTCGCGTTTTAATTCGGCAGAGCGGTGATAGCATTGCGCTCCGGTTCGTGATTGGATCGGGCGCAGCAAGCAACCTCAGCGCAAGGAGTTCCCTGATGCGAAACTTGTTCACCATTGTTGGCCTGGGCACAGCCCTATCGTTGGCCTGTGGCACCAAGACGTCCCTGAAGGAAGGTTTCGCGCCGACGGCCAGCATGACCGTGGCAAGAGACACGCACACGGCGACCTTGTTGCGCGATGGAATGGTGCTCATGGCCGGCGGCCAGGCTCTGGCGAGCGCGGAGCTGTTCGACCCTGGGGCTGCGACCTTCACCCCCACCGCAACCATGACCACAGCCAGGAGCTCCCACACAGCGACGGCGCTGCCTGGCGGGATGGTGCTCATCGCCGGTGGCTGGAGCAGCGGCCTCAGCAATCTTGCGAGCGCGGAGCTGTTCGACCCAGGGAGTGCGACGTTCACCGCCACCGGAACCATGACCACGGCACGCGGGCTGCACACGGCCACGTTGTTGCCCAGCAAACTCGTCCTCATCGCCGGTGGATGGGACGCTCCATCATCGCTTGCTATCGACTATCTCACGAGTGCGGAGCTATTCGACCCGGGCACAGGGGCATTCACAGCCACCGGCAACATGACCGTGTCCAGGGTGTCGTGCACGGCAACTCTGCTGCCCGATGGGAGGGTCCTCATCGCCGGCGGGGTCAATGCCGGCGGGTATCTGGCCAGTGCCGAGCTCTACGACCCAGCCACCGGGACGTTCACCGCCACCGGCAGCATGGCCGTGGCCAGGGCCTCTCACACGGCGACGTTGCTCCAAGACGGCACGGTCCTCATCGCCGGCGGAGGCGGTGGTGACGGATATTTCGCGAGGGCGGAATTGTACGACTCCCTCACCGGGACATTCACGGCCACGGGCGGAATGACCGCGCCCAGGGGCAATCACACGGCGACGTTGCTGCCCAACGGACAGGTCCTCGTCGTCGGCGGATACAACGGCGCATGGGTGCTCGCCGGCGCGGATCTCTACGACCCGAAGACCGGGACGTTCACCGCCACCACCGACACGACAGTGCCAAGGCAGTACCACACGGAGACGCTGTTGTCCGACGGGAACGTCCTGGTGGCCGGCGGAAACGATGGCATTTCGATCCTGGCAAGCGCCGATTTGTATCAATAACCAGTGTCGTGCAGAAGGGGTGTCCATAAATCGGGGCGGTCAGAGGCGACGAGGATGGGTCCCGACCATCCGCGAGAACTCGATGCCCACTGCCACGGAGGGGGAGAATCACCCTCACCCCGTGGCCCCTCTCCCTTCGGGAGAGGGACGTATTTGGCTAGTGATTACCGGTACTTCCTCACCCCTCTCCCTCCGGGAGAGGGGCCGGGGGTGAGGATTAATTCCTCCTCCGTGGCACTGGCCGTCGTCTCGCGGCCACGGGTCGTCACCCATTCGAACCCCAGCCCTGAATACCAATTTCTGGACACCTTAAGTGCCGCTACTGCGGCGCAGGCGAAGGTCGTTTTACCGCAGCGGCGGCGTCTTCGATCAGCCGGAGCTGCCGGCCGATCTGGTTGCGCACCTTGGGCACGGTCTCGATGTCGAAGCGCTTGCGCAAGAAATCCGCCGCTTCCTCCGAGCGCGTGAGCCCCAGCCCGATGGCGACGTCGATCCTCACGTCAGGGTCGGGGTGGTCCAGCAGCGGTCCGAGCTGGGCCGGGACCGCGTTGCCCCCTGCCCAGCCGAGCGCCAAAGCCGCCTTGCGCAAGAGGAGCTTGTCGCCCGCATCGGCCGATGCGGCTTTCTGTTTCACCACCGTTTCCAAGAATGCCCGGCCAGGTCGCGTGGACATCACGCCCAGGGCGCTGACCGCGTGCGCGCGTAGCTGCGGCTCAGCCTTGGCGTCTCCTGCGACGGCAATCAGGATCTCGTCGATCCCTGGTCCGAGTGCCGCCCATTCGGCAGCCGAACGCGGGATGGTGTTCGCCCGCAGACGGGCCTCGACTGCGGCTCGATCAGGCCGAGCTGCAGGGGCAGCAGGCCCAGCCACAAGCACGCTCATAGCTGCGCTCAGCCAAAAGACGAGCATTGTCCAACCCTACCACGGCTTGGGTTATAGTGGCCTCTAGCGGTGGACCTGACCCACCGCCCAGCACCCGGAGGACGTGATGGCTCGTTGCCTGACGATCGTAGCTTTCGCCCCGATGTTTCTTCTCGGTCTCAGCCCTGCGGCCCGCGCGCAAGACGAGGCCGCTGCCAACCAACCAGCAGACGCCCAGGCCCAACCGGCCGAGGAAACTCCGGCGACTGCAGGAAAAACAGCCGAGACAACCTCATCCAGCGCCCCACAGTTTGGCCTGGGGTTCCAGGCGCGCTACATCTCGCTACCCAGCGCGTTCCTGGCCATGTTCCTCAAAGCCAGCCGGCCGCTGTCGTCATGGGGCGTTGGTCTTGAGGGCTTCAGACGCAAGCAAGACAAGGAGAATCCGAATCGGTACTGGGAGCTTTCACTCGGCGTGGGATACCAAAACATGAGCCCGCCCGATGGGAACTGGCTGGGCAATGGCCACGCTGCGGACGTCGACACCGATTGGGTCCAATTCAAGAACTTCGGTTTCTGGACCATCGATTTCTCTTTCATCCAACGCCAGTTCTTCAACGACGTTTTCGGCATTCACTATGGCGCCGGACTGGGCCTGACCATCGTCCAGGGTGACATCCTGCGCACGTCGTCGTCCAGCGCCTGCACAGACGCCAACCTCGGCAACACCAGCGTGTGCCGGCCGAGAGTCTGCACGTCATTGGCCGCAGGCTGCACAGAAACCGAGTTGAAAAACAGTCAGGGACCACCCGACACCGGGTCCGGGCCCGGTGGTGCTCACCGCTTTAGGGAAGGCTCGGTGCCGGGCGCGATTCCCGCCCTGACTCTGCTCACTGGGGTCGACTTTCGCATCCCGCAAGTCCCAGGCCTCGAGCTCCGCATCGACGCCGGCCTCTTCGACTTTCTCGTCCTCTTCATCGGCGGCGGCGTCGCCTACGTCTTCCCCTAGTCGCGTTCCTTTGGAGGCGCAGGCTCCGGCCGCACCCGCAACACCAGTCTTGTCGATCCGCGCTGCAGGTCGAGCGGCCACTCGGCGCCGATCGACGCCAGCACCACGGCTGGTCGCACGGGATTCTGGCTGGTGAACGACTCGCCAGCGGCGCCGAGCAAGATGTCGCCTGGCCGCAGCCCGGCGCGGCTGGCCGGTGAATTCGCGACCACCGACACCACCCGCACCGCTGCTTCAGGAAGCCCCAGGCGCTTGCGACGAGCCGGAGCCACTGGCGCGAACACGAAGCCCAGCCAGGCCGGCTGCGCGCGAGCCGCTGCCTGACGGTCGCTGTCCAGCGCGGCCAAGGCCGGCCTGACCGCAGGTCTGGCAAAACCTGCCACCGGCGCGAGCGCAAGGTCGAGGGCCTCGCACTTCTCCAGAGCGGCCGCGGCAGCCACTTCCTTGGGCTTGCCCTGGGTCTGCAAGTAGAAACGGCCGGCCACATCAAGCAAGAGGGTGCGCATGCGCAGAAGCGCAGCCAAGCGCATCTCGGCCCGGTAGGCGATCTCGTCCAGGCCAGCCGTGGCCTCGATGAGGCGCTGCAGACGAGGACTCTGCTTGCTGTCAGCCTCGGTCAGGGGCACGAACTCGCGCAGAAGCTCGACGCCCAGGCTGCGCCGCTCGGTCGGTCCCAGCTTGCGCAAGGCTGGCAAGGCCAGGCGCGTGGCCCAACCCGGCCGCGTCGCCAGAAAACCATCCAGGCGCGCCTGATTGAGATCGCCCAGCGCGGTTGCCCAGTCCTTGGCGTGAGCCTCCAGCTCGTCGAGAAACGCCGCCAGCTCGTCGCCACGCTGGTTGATCTCGGCCAGGGTGTACGCGCGCAGGCGCGGCAGACCGAATTCATCCGCCAGCCGATAAGCCCGATCGCGCTCGGCCGCAAAGCCTTTTCCTGCCCAAGCCTTGCCCAGGATTTCGTCGACGAACTTGCTCTCGTCCGCCCGCTGGGCGTGCGCCGCTCGCAGCAGGATCTCGTCGAGAAACACCTCCGAGCTGCGCAAAGGCACGTCAGGGCTTTGATCGGAAAGCACAACCCTGGCATGGGCGCCGGAAAAGCGACCGTCCTGGGAAAAGGCCTGCAAGAACTCGAAGGCGTGCCCCACGGCTTCGGCCCCGCGCACCTCGGGATAGCAGCCGTAGGCGGGACGGTCGGCGGTGGACGAAAAGTAGCCGCAGGTCGCGCCGGACGGGAGCTGGCCGCGCGAGCGCGGATCATAAAGATAGGCGAAGCCGCCTGAAAAACACTGGGACATGAGCGTCACCACGCGCACCTGCGCGGGCAGGCGTGCGAGCAGCGCGCGCAGATCGCGCACCGACAGAGACTCATGCGCTCCCCAGAGCGAGATGCGGTTGTCGAGCGCATCGCGCGGATTGGCGGTGCCGTGATCGGTGACGAAGACCAGCAGGGTGTCGCCTGGCTGCAGCCGGGTCTTCAACTCGACGAAGGTGCGGCGCAGCTCGGCCCGGGTGGCAGGCCGCAGGCTGTACCCAGCGAGGGTCGAGTTCTCGAAGGTTGTGGTGTGGTGCAGAAGCTCGCCTACCGCCGTTCCTTCCAGCAGCCAGGTTCCCTCGGGCTCGGGCTCACGCACCGCCAAATCGGGCGCCGGGTTGCTGCCGTCGCTGGCCAGGATGAAGACATGATCGCGCGGCACATGGGCGCGCTCGAGCACGTCGGCGAGCTGGTGCAGGTGCGAAAGATGTGAGGCGAAGTTGTTCTCGCGATCCCCGCCCCCGTTGATCATCAGCACGTGCAGGCGTTGCGGCGCCACGGACTCGGCCGCGCTCACCGACGCGGACGCGAGCACAAGCGACACAATGAGAAGAAATCGCCTCATGGTGGACTCAACCCGCCGCCAGTCGTGCCGCCAAACGCGAGCAGCGCGCGGCCACTTCAGCATTGGCCACGGCGATGCGCAGGGCCTTGCGCGAGCCAATCAACACCACCAGTTTCTTGCCGCGCGTGACCGCGGTGTACAGAAGGCTGCGCTGGAGCATCACGTAGTGTTGCGTGTGCACCGGCACGATCACAGCCGGATACTCCGAGCCTTGTGACTTGTGCACCGTCGCGGCGTAGGCCAGGGTCAACTCGTCCAAGTCATCGGCCGCGTAACTCACCTCGCGCTCGTCGAAACCGACCACGGCCTGGCTTTCACCCGCCTCGTCCGACCCGCCGGCCACACGCAGCACTTGGCCCACGTCGCCGTTGAACACATCGCGGTCGTAGTTGTTGCGAATCTGCATCACGCGATCGCCGACGCGAAACACGCGGCCGCCGCTGCGCAATTCAGGCCGGCCCGGCGTGATCGCCTCTTGCAAGAGGTGGTTGAGGGTGGTGGCGCCCAGCTCGCCCCGGTGCATGGGCGTCAGCACCTGGATGTCGCTCGAAGAAAAGCCATAGCGACGCGGCAGACGGGTGGTCACCAGATCGCGGATGGTCTCGGCCGCATGCGCCGGATCGTCGTCCTCGATGAAGAAGAAGTCGCGCCGGTCCGCGGCCGGTCCCTGCGCGGGCGGCGCGCCCAGCTCGGGCTCCACCCCGTCGTGGATGCGGTGGGCGTTGGTCACGATCAGGCTGGCCGCGGCCTGACGAAAAATCTCAGTCAGTCGCACCGTGGGCACGCGACTAGAGGCAATCACGTCGCGCAAGACCATTCCTGGCCCGACTGAGGGAAGTTGATCGACGTCGCCCACCAGCACCAGGCGCGTGCCGTCGGCCAGCGCCGCCAGCAGATCGGCCATCAGGCGAATGTCGATCATGGAAGCCTCGTCCACCACCAGCAGATCCGCTTGCAGCGGCCGGGTCACGTTGCGACCGAACACGCCGTCGGCAGGACGCCATTCCAGCAAACGGTGCAACGTGGCCGCTGGCTGGCCGGTGGCCTCTTGCAGTCGCTTGGCCGCCCGGCCCGTGGGCGCTGCCAAAGCCACGGTCAGCCCCTCTCGCACCAACGTGCTGACGATCCCGCGCACGATGGTGGTCTTGCCCACGCCTGGACCGCCCGTGATCACCAACACTGGCTCGGCCAGAGCGCGACGCACAGCCTCGGCCTGCTGAGGCGCGAGCGTGATGCGGGCTTCGGCCTGGTAGCGGGCAATGGCGCGACCAGCGTCGAGGCGCACCGGCGCGATCCGGCCGCCCAGCAGACGCAGCAGACCCGTGGCTACGGCCACCTCGGCGCGAAACAGTCCTACCTCGAACACCGCCGCGCCCTCGGGCGTGCTCTCGATGGCCAGATCGCCGGCGCGGCCCAGGCGGTCCACGGCCGCTTCCACCAGCGGGGCTTCCACTTCCAGCAGCTTGGCCGCCTCTTGCACCAGCAGGCTGCGCGGCAGAAATACATGGCCCAGCCCGCCCGCCTCGTCGAGCGCGTGGTGCACGCCCGCCTCCACGCGCACATCCGAATCGCGCGCAATGCCCAGCGCCGTGGCCAGACGATCCGCAGAGAGAAAGCCGATGCCCCACACGTCGGAGGCCAAGCGGAAGGGATTCTCGCGCACACGCGCGATGGCGGCCGCGCCGTAGCGTTTGTAAATGCGGGCGGCAAAGGCGGGCGAAACGCCGTAACCCTGCAGAAAGACCATGACCTCGCGCAAACGACGCTGCCCAGCCCAGGCTTGCTGAATGGCCTGGGCGCGCGACGGGCCGATACCTGGCACCTCGCGGATCCGTTCCGGCTGCGCGTCCAGAATCTCCAAGGTGCGGATGCCGAAACGCTCGACGATGCGGCTGGCGAATTCTGGCCCAATGCCCTTGACCAGCCCCGCGCCCAGGTAGCGGCGAATCCCGGCCAGCGTCTCGGGCGAGAGCTCGGTGTAGCTTTGCACGCGAAACTGACGGCCAAAACGCGGGTTGCTTTCGTAGTAGCCGCGCAGGCGCAGACGCGCGCCCGTGGGCAGGCCCAGCAGGGTGCCCACCACGGTGGTGGGCTCGGCGATGCCCTCACGCGCGAGGCGCGCCACCGTGAACTCACCGCCGCCTCCCGAGAACACGATGCGCTCGATGGTGCCTTCCAGAATCTCTTCCTGCGCGTTGCCGGGTCGCTGGCCAGCGGATCGGTCGAAGAGATCCATGCAATCAGTGCGCGCAGGTGTAGTCGTACGGACCGCACGAGGCGTGGCAGGTGATGCAATCCTGGACACGCCCATCCTGCAAAACATCGCGCTGGCCATCCAGCTTCTGCCAGTGCCAGTCGCCCGCTGTGGGATTGTAGCCCAGCGCCTCCTTGAACATGAGGGTGTAGCCTGTGACTCCCGTGCAGTCGGCCTGGTCGGTTTCCGCGGTCACAATGGTGCTGCCCTGGGGAAGTGGGTAGGTCCCGCCGAGATAGTCCGATTCTGCCAGGGCGTTGGCGTACACAACCATGTGGTTCGAGTTGTGCGCGACGCTGAGCTGGCAGGTTCGCGCCAGCTGGTAGCTCGTCTGATAGTCAGACGGCAGGAGCTTGCTTGTGCTGGCGCCGCTCTGCTGAAAGCAACCGCCAAGCACAAGCAGGGAAAGGAGCAGGAGCGCACGCCGCGTGGCCATAAGCCGGATTCTACATTCAGATTGCCGCTGGGCTAGGATCAGAATGGCAGGCGCAGTTGGCGCGGCAATTGCGCGACGGAATCGAAGCAGGTGCGACCTTTCTACTCTCCCGAGAAGCGTACGTAGGTGTGATCTTGGCCCTGCGCCGACTTGATCAGATTCAGCAGCGCGGTGCCGTGACTCTTGAGGTCCGGCTTGCGGGCCGCGCGCAGCCGCGTCTCCAGCTCTTGCAACAAGACCGGAAGCTGCAGCTGGTTGAAGACCGTGTCGCCGTCGTGGTCCACGTAGCGCAGGCAGGGCGACGTCGTGTCGTCGTGTTCTGGCAGCAACTTTTCAGTCAGGTTGTTGTCATCCAGGATCTCGTCCTGGACCTCACCAGACTCGCTCTCTACTCGAATATCGATTCCCATTTGTCCTCCCAACCTCGACGGTGCGCAAGCTGGACTATGTCTTCACTATACGTACGGTCAGCGAGAGGCGCAAGAAGGCTCGGGCGGAGCTTTCATCGTCAAGCAACGCGTGGCTAGGTTCGCCCTGGGACCAGCTTCACGGGCAGGCGTACGGGGTATCAAAACGCTTGCCGTAGGCGTGGTTGGCTTTGAGTTCCCGATCCCAGAACATCACCCGGCTCCACCAGCAGACCAGGCGAAGGGCGAAGCGCGGGATGCGCTCCCGCCCGGCCAACTCGCGCAGGGCTTGCGGGTCCAGTCGGCCCGTGCGGCCGAAAACTTCTCCCAGCCCGCGGAAGCGCCCGACGAGGCCCCGGACCATCCACGCGGGCTGCGTGCGGATGCCCTCGACGTTGCCCCGGCGCACGACTCCGGCGCAGGCACAGCCCAGGCGGCCGGCCAGCCGTTCCAGATAGTGCGCCACCGGTGCCGTGTGCGTGGCCTCGGGAAATCCGGACTGCACGAGGAAGAGCAACGTGGGTCGCCGATCAGGCCGCGGGAGAGTGGCAACCTGCTCCAAGAATTCCTTCACCATGCCGGGCATGGCGTCCGTGTACAGCGGAAAGCCGAGCAGCACGGCCTCACTGTTCCAGAAGGCCGCGAGCGCCTTTCCCCGATCGCTCGGCCGCGCAATGTCCAGGGTTTCGCCTTGATTTGACGAGGTGGCAACGAAACCGCGCTGGAACTCGTCCGTGAGGAAGCGAGTGTTGGACTTGGGTCCGCGGGGCGAGCCATTAAGCGCGAGCAATCGCATGGGCGACCTCCGTCGTGGCCATCGTGGTGGACAGGCAAGCAATCAGCGACGTGTTGGCGTTGCGGGCCATCCGGTTCCAGATTTCGCGCGTGATGGCCCGATCCTCGTCGGCTGTGTCGGGCTCGTCCTGGTACAGCACCGCCAGTCGCGGCGCTTTGGGGTAGCGGGGAAAGTGCCGGCACTCTCCCGTCGAGGCGTCGATGTAGGGCAGAAGAATGGGGATGAGCTTGTCCGCCGCCCGCTTGAGCAGCCCCGAGCTGAAGCCCAAGACCAGGGGCGAGGCGAGAACCGCCACGTCCGCGTCCAGGTAGGCCCGAATGAGTTGGCCGTGCTGATCCTGGGTCGCACAGACTCCGGGCGTCTTCAACCAACAACCGAAACAGCCGCTGCACTGGCGCAGGTCCATGGAACGCAGCTCAAGCGTGTTCACGCCGTGCCCTCGCACGGTCAGCACCTGAGCCAGGCTTTGCAAATAGGCGTCAAAGCGCGGGTCGGCCGGATTGGGATTTCCATTCATGAGCAGGGCGTTCATGTCTTCCTCCTTGCTTTGCATTTCACGGTGGCAGACAGCATGGGCGCGGGTTCCAAGCCCGAGGCCATGGCGGCGCCGATCACGATGGCGCCCACCCGTTCCAGCTTGCGGTCCACCACATCGGGCTCGGGTCGGGGCAGCAGATTGGCGATCACCATGCTGGCCAGACCATGGGTGTAGATCCAGAGATCCATGATCAGCTCGTCGCGCACAGCCGGGCTCAGGCGGCGAAGCTTGGGCGACTGATCCACGATCCGGCGCAGACAGGCGCGCATGCGAGTCACCGTCTCGCCCGCGTTCGGTTGGTCGATGAACAGAGCGCGGAACAGGCGTGGTTCGTCGCGCGCGAACATGACCAGCCCCACGCCGGCGCTGCGGAAAGGAAAGTCAGTGTAGGGACGGGCGACGTATTCGTCGAGCTGCTGCAAGGCTGCATCTAGCACGGCTTTGCTGAGTTCATCCATCGAGGCATAGGCCCGGTAGATGGGCGCCACCGAGGCTCCCAGTTGATCGGCCACCGCGCGCGCCGACAGGGCGGGCAAGCCTTCCCGCCGCACCAACTGCAAGCTGGCGGCGAGAACGCGATCTTTGTCGAGGGTCAGCTTGCGAGGACTCATGACGTAACGCCAGTTAGATAACAGATGTTATTTTTCCGCGCAAGCAGGATCGCGTGACTTGGAAGTCTCCCCAATCGCGCGCCTGGTCGCCGACGGGCTGGCGATTTGCTGCTGTTCGCGTAAATTCGGCCCGTGTTTCGCCGACCACCAAAGACCAGCGCCCGTTTCGACCGCGTCGAGGTGAGTAACCCTCACGACGGGGGCTTCTGGTACTGGCTGTTCAAACTCTACGCCTTTGCCGCCTGCTGTTTGGCGGGCCTGCTCATCCTGGGCGTCATCGGCGTGTACGTGTACTTCGCCTCCACCCTGCCCGGCCTGCCCAGCTTCACTCAGTTCCGCCAGGACTCGGCGGAATCCACCGTGGTGCGCGGCTGGGACGGCACGCCGCTGGCGGAATTCGCCAGCGAGCGGCGCGAGATCCTTCCCTTTGAGGCCTTCCCCAAGCGCCTGGTACAAGCCTTCGTGGCCATTGAGGATCGCCGCTTCTACGAACACACCGGCCTCGATTACCGCGGCATGCTGCGCGCGGCGCTGGCCAACCTGCGCGCCGGTCGCGTGGTGCAAGGGGGCTCGACCATCACGCAACAGGTGGCGCGCGCGCTGCTGCGCACGTCCCAGCAGACCATGCAGCGAAAGATCCGCGAGGCCATCCTGGCGCGCCGGCTAGAGACCCGCTACAGCAAGGACCAGATCCTCACCCTGTATCTCAACCAAATCTTCCTCGGTCATCAGTCGTACGGCGTGGCCGCGGCTGCGCGCCGCTATTTCGACAAAGCGGTCGGCGATCTGGATCTGGCCGAGACGGCCACCCTGGCCGGAATCGCGCAAGCGCCCAGTCGCTATTCGCCTCTGGTCGAGCCCGAACTGACGCGCGCCCGCCGCGATCAAGTTCTCTCCGCCATGGCTGCCTCGGGTTTCATCGCCGCGGACGACGCCCAGGCCGCGTCGGCCAAGCCGCTGGCCGTGCGACCGCCGCCTGACTTCTTCCGCGATCGCTCGCCCTACTTCGCCGAGCATGTTCGCCGCACGATTGGCAAGCATTATGGGGAAAAGGCGCTGTGGGAGGGCGGGCTGCAAGTGGAGACCACGCTGGTTCCGTGGGTCGACGAAGCGGCCCAGGAAAATGTCGACTTTTCTCTGCGCAAGCTCGACAAACGGCAAGGCTGGCGCGGACCAGTGGCGCGGTTGACGGGCGCGGCCGCGGATGAATTCCGGCGCCGGGCCGCCCAGCGCTATGGGGCCGAGCCACCAGTCGAAAATCGCCTGTACTTGGGTCTGGTCGAATCGTCCACGAGTTCAGGTGTACAAGTGCGCGTGGGCGAAAAGATCTATCCCCTGCCCTCGGCGGGCATGCAGTGGGCAACTCCTTTCAGTCTGGTCGATTCCAGCAATGGCCGCGTCTTACAGTCAACTGTGGGCGTGCTCAAGCACGGCGATGTCATCTGGGTGGCCAATGCGCATCGCTCGCGTCAGCGCCGTTACTCGGACTGGACCTACGATGGCGCGGGCGAAGTGCAGTGGCTGGCCGGCTTTGACAATCGCAAGCCGCCGCCCGGGCCGCCACAGTTGCGCCTGGAACAAACCCCGCGCGTGCAGGGCACGATCTTCTCCTATGATCACCAGAGCGGCTACGTGACCGCCATGGTGGGTGGCCTGGAATTCGACCGCTCGGAATTCAACCGCGCGGTGCAAGCCTGCCGCCAGCCAGGCTCGACCTACAAGCCAGTCTATTACTCGCTGGCGCTCGACCGGGGCTATGGCTACGGCTCGCTGCTCAACGATATTCCACGCGCAGAAGTCGATCCGATCACCGGCGAGGTGTGGATTCCGAAGAACCTCAACAACACAGTCGAGTACCAGGTGAATCTGGAATACGCGCTGGTGTGGTCCAAGAACGTGCCTTCAGTGCAATTGTTCAAGCTGGTGGGGGCCAAGGACGTGGAAGCCTGGGCGCGCCGGCTGGAAATCACCACACCCATCATCGCTGACCAGGCACTGGCTCTCGGCGCGTCCTGCACGCGCATCGACGAGCTGACGCGCGCCTTTTCCGCCTTTGCCCGCAATGGCTCGCTGGAGGAGCCGGTGTATGTGCGCCGGGTGCGCGACCGCGCGGGAAACATCGTGGAGGACGACACGGCAGCGTCGGACCCCATGGGGCCGCCTGATGCGCGCCTCGATCGCATGGTGGCCCTGGCCGGTCAGTCGGTGAAGATCGTGATCCCGCCGCGCGCGGCCTGGCTGATGTCGCAGCTTCTGCGCCGGGTGGTGACCAAGGGCCACGCCCCGTCGCTGCGCAGCTCGGGCCTTCTGGTCGCGGGCAAGACCGGCACGTCGAGCGCCACCATGGACACCTGGTTCGTCGGCTACACCTCGCGCTCGATGATCACCACCTGGATCGGCGACGACCGGCGCGAGCGGCCGCTCGGATACAAGGACGCTGCCTTCATGCTGACCGTGCCCATGGCCGCGCGCTTTCTCTCGGAAACTACCGCCGGCCAGCCCCTACGCGACATTCCCTGGGAGCGACCAGCCGGGGTGCGCGCCAACGATACCGGCGGCAACCTACGCGCGACAATGGAAGCCGTGAAAGCCGAGGACGAAGCAGCCGCGCACAAGAAGAAGGGATAGCGTGACCATAGGGAAGACAAGCCCGATTTTCCCGCTGCTGCACCCGTCCAGATTTGTCCGACAACACCCACTCTGTAAATTATGTGGCCTGTTTCTCGGGGGTATGGGTGTGCGATCGTGCCCTGCCGGCGCAGCAGGTCAGCTGGTAGGGGTGGGCGTTGTCGAGCTGAGACTCTTGAGGTCGTCGCGGGCCTGTTC
>Ga0265316_10000307_pt1 | contig 54686 bp, 36 predicted proteins | sample 4522metaG_FD_202092 | JGI IMG/M metagenome (GOLD analysis project Ga0265316, IMG submission 202092) | Rhizosphere microbial communities from Carex aquatilis grown in University of Washington, Seatle, WA, United States - 4-5-22 metaG | ecosystem: Host-associated > Plants > Roots > Rhizosphere >... | reverse complement strand
CGCTATAGAAATTAATGCAATACAGCCTCCTTTTAGTAATTCACAGACAATAGAATGGTTTAATGCTGTTCATCCCTTGTTGTACCTTCATTTTAAAGATGAGAAAAAGCAGGTTGTGCCACTAAACCTCCAGCTTAACATAAAGCAACGTATATTGGTAATTTCCGGTCCAAATGCTGGTGGTAAATCCGTTTGTCTTCAAACAGTTGCTTTATTACAATACATGCTTCAATGCGGAATGCTTATTCCAGTAAAAGAAACCTCAGAAACAGGAGTTTTTCAAAATATTTTCCTGGATATAGGAGACGAACAATCCATAGAGAACGATCTCAGCACATATAGTTCCCATTTACTAAACATGAAACTTCTCATCCGGAATGCCAATAATCATACACTTTTCCTGATAGATGAATTTGGCTCCGGAACCGAACCCATGCTGGGTGGTGCTATAGCCGAAAGCATTTTGGAAGAATTGAACAAGCTTGAATCATTCGGTGTTGTTACCACGCATTACACAAACCTGAAACATTTCGCTTCACAGGCAAATGGCATAATCAATGGTGCAATGCTATTTGATATCCAACATTTGCAGCCACTTTTCAAATTGGAGATTGGTGAACCGGGTAGTTCGTTTGCGTTTGAAATAGCCCGTAAAATTGGACTTTCAGAAGCGATACTTCAGTCTGCAACTCAAAAAGTTGGTGCAGAGCATATTGATTATGACCGAAACCTAAGAGAAATAATACGTGATAAACATTACTGGCAACAAAAAAGAGAGCATATAAAAGATTCTGGTAAGCAGCTGGACGAAACATTGGAACGTTATTCATCAGAACTTGAAGAAATAAACAAACTGCGAAAAGAAATTCTAAAAAGCGCTAAAACCGAAGCCCAGCAGATGCTCGAAGGCGTAAACAAGCAAATTGAAAATACAATTCAGGAGATAAAAGAAAGTCAGGCTGAAAAAGAAAAAACCAAACTTGCCAGGAATAAATTAGAAGCAATTAAACAAAATGTAAACAACTCAGATGATTTAGAAGACGAGCGAATATCAAAAAAAATTGAACAACTTCGAAAACGCGAAGAGCAAAAGCAAAAGAAGCAGCCTCAAAATAAATCTGATCAATTTAAAAAGCCGGTAATTGCAAAAGAAGATTACAAAATAAAAACCGGCGATAAAGTAAAGCTTTTTGGTCAGAATGCGGTTGGTGAGGTTCTGGATGTGAATAACAAAAGTATAATGGTTTCCTTTGGCAGCATGATTACCACACTTCATGAAAACAAACTAGAAAAAATTTCGAATAATGAATTTCGAAAACTGCAGAAACAGATGCCTCAAGCCCCGAAATCAAACACATTTGATGCATCTGAAAGAAAATTAAATTTCAGGCAGCAGATAGATTTACGCGGAATGCGCGCTGATGAAGCCCTTCAGAAAGTTGCCGGATATATTGATGATGCAATTATGGCAGGTATCACAGAAGTTAAAATTCTTCATGGCAAAGGCAATGGTATTTTAAGAGAGCTTATCAGAAATTATCTCAAGACTGTCGACTACAATCTGCAATATGATGATGAACAGGTTGAATTTGGCGGGGCAGGAATAACTGTGGTGAGGTTTGAAAATTAAAATTGATCCTCTCCTATCTTCAACTTTTTGCATTTCAATTTGTTCGTATTAGTAAAATCTTAAAATGACTTTACACATATTTCCTTCTTCCTCCCGTGGGAAAGCAGAACATGGTTGGCTGCTCAGCCGTTTTTCTTATAGCTTTGCCGAATATTATAATCCTAATCGCATGGGATTTGGCATGTTAAGAGTGTTAAATGATGATATAGTTGAGCCTGGAGAGGGTTTTGGCACCCACCCGCATAATAATATGGAAATTATAACAATCCCATTATCAGGTAGTCTTGAACATCGGGATAATATGGGTAACGGTTCAATAATTCATTCGGGAGAGGTGCAGGTGATGTCGGCAGGTACTGGAATCATGCATAGTGAATTTAATCCTTCGAAAATCGAAAAAGTCAATCTTTTTCAAATATGGATAATACCAAATAAAAAAAATGTTCAACCCAGGTATGATCAAAAAGAATTTGATCTTTCAAAAAGAATGAATACTCTCCAGTTACTCGTTGCTCCGGAAGGCTATGACGACTCTCTTTTTATTTACCAGGATGCATTTATATCCATTGGCAGGTTAGATTTGGGCTTTGTTAATAAATATAAAATTAGAAAAGAAGGTAATGGTCTGTTTATTATGGTAATAAGTGGCACTGTGGAAATTGATGGAAAGATCATGGAGAGCCGTGATGCAGCAGAAATTAGCAATACCCGTGAAATTGATATTAAAGCACTTGGTTTTTCTGAAATACTTCTGATAGAAGTTCCTTTGACTTAAGAGAGATTCCATTTTATTATTTTTCTTTTTGATCTCAGAACAAGGATTAACGATTTATGATTTTAGAAGTTCTCTATACTGGTTATGTGTCTTCAACTTCATAAGTCACAAACCAAAGTCTTTGAATTAAGAAACAAATCACACTTCGACTCCGCTCAGTGTGACTTGGCTATAGGGTCATGCTGAGCGGAGTCGAAGCATCACCCCAGGCTATATATTCCTAAACTTAATGACCTAAATCAAAAATCTCTGTTCTTAAATAATTTCTTACTTTAAAAATCTTCAATCCTTGTTCATTTTTCTTTTTGATCTCAGAACAAGGATTAACGATTTATGATTTTAGAAGTTATATATTCTGGTCATGTTTCCCCTACTTCTTAAGTCATAAATCAAAAATCTCTGTTCTTAAATAATTTCTTACTTTAAAAATCTTCAATCCTTGTTCTAAAATCATATTTCCCCCTTTGGGGAAATAAGAGGGCATCTTCTTTTATTAACAATCCACTGTTAATTAAAATGGTAGAAAATACGAACTCCTTTCACTCAATAATTCTACCTTTAGTCCGTTATTGTTGTAATAAGTGAAAATCGTCTTAAAACTTACGGAAATCCAATATGCATTTGATTCTAAATAGATATGTTTTCCTGTTAATCATACTTGCATTTTCTTCAGCTTATAATTCTTCAGCGCAAAAATCTACCATTGATTCCAGAAAGGATGAATCTTATAACAAAGCGATAGAACTTTTTGAAATGGAGAAATATGCCGTAGCGCAAAAATTTTTCCTGGAAGTAATTAATAATCCTGCTTTCGCTAATACTTTACTTAAAAGCAATTCCGAATTTTATGCCCTTATTTGTGCTATTGAACTTCAAAATGACGATGCCGAAGTCTTGGGTACTCGTTTTATTGCAACCAATCCCGAAAGCATTCATGTAAATGAAGCATTCTTTCGTCTTGCGAAGTATGAATACGGGAGAAAGCGCTTCAGGCTTGCTCTTGGATATTTTACCAAAGTAAATAAAGAAGAATTGAACGAAGATGACCAGGCAGAATATTACTTCAAGACCGGTTACAGCAACTTTATGATTGATAGCATTGACAAAGCCCGTAAAGCCTTTTTTGAAATCAAAGATATCGATTCCCGTTATACATCAGCGGCAATTTATTATTATTCACACATTGCTTATATTCAGAAAAATTACGAAACTGCTCTTGAAGGTTTTAAGAAGCTGAAATCTGATGAAACATTTGCACCACTCGTGCCTTATTATATTACACAAAGTTATTACTATCAGGAAAAATACGATGATCTTCTGGCCTATGCACCTGATTTGATAGATTCTGTTGTACCTACAAGAGTAGCTGAAATGGCCAGAATGGTAGCGGACGCCTATTATCATAAAAGCCTATACAAAGAAGCCATTCCGTATTATGAAAAATATTTCGAAAAGGGAAAAGAATTTAAACCTGCCGACTATTTTCAGGCAGGATACTGCAATTATATGATTAACCAATACGACAAGGCTTCTGCATTATTCGAAAAATCAGCTTTTGGTAACACTGAAATTACGCAAAACTCAACCTATTTGCTAGGCGACTGCTACATAAAAATGAACATGAAAGCTAAGGCTCTTATGGCATTTGGTGCGGCATCCAAAATGGATTTTGACGCAAAAATTAAGGAAGATGCTTCGTTCAATTACGCAGTACTTACCTATGAACTTTCAAATTCACCATTTAACAGTTCCATAAAAGCTTTAAATGATTACATAACAAAATATCCGGAATCGCGACGAAATGATGAAGCATGCAAATTCCTGGTTACTGCTTGTCTGAATACACACAACTACCAGGATGCAATTTCATATCTCGACAAACTAAAAACAAAAGATAAAAATGCCAGGAAAGCTTACCAGAGAGCTGCTTTTTTCAGAGGACTTGAGCTGTTTAATAACCTCCAGTTTGATGGTGCCTTGAGAATTTTTGAAGTTTCTCTCAAATATGCTGATTCCGATCCGGTTATAGCGGCAAGGACTTATTATTGGTCCGCTGAAGCAAATTACAGGTTAAAAGATATAAATGCTGCAATTGACAACTATAATTTGTTTCTTGCTTCGGATGTTTCCATAAAATGTCAGGAATATAATTTGACATTTTATAATCTCGGTTATTGCCAGTTTAATAATAAAGATTATAATTCTGCTGTTGATTGGTTCAAAAAATATGTTGATTATTCAAAGGGTAAAAAAGATAAATTTACTGCTGATGCTTACAACAGGATGGGTGATTGCGAATTTATTGACAGCAAGTATACCGAGGCAATTGTATTTTACACAAAATCAATAGAAATTGGGCTTAGTGACAAAGACTATGCAATTTTCCAAAAAGCTTTTGCTTTGGGACTTCAAAATGACCATAAAAAGAAAATAAGCCTGTTGAACCAATTAACCACTTCTATGCCCGAATCAAAATATAACGATGACGCCATATATGAAATTGGACGCAGTGAGGTTGCCGTTCAAAAACCAGATGATGCAAAAAAGTACTTCAATAAATTAATCAAAGATTATCCTTCCAGCAACTTTGTTAAAAAATCGCTTCTGCAGCTGGGACTTATTGATTATAATTCAGGAGATAATATTGCTGCATTGGAAAAGTACAAAAAAGTAGTAAATGATTACCCTGGTACACAGGAATCAAGAGATGCACTTGTGGGTATAAAAAATATTTATGTTGAACTGAATGAAGTTGACAACTATCTTAAATATACTGAAAGTCTTGGCAGTATTGCGAATGTAAGTGTATCTGAAAAAGATTCGTTATTGTATTACTCTGGTGAAAATGCTTATCTGGCCGGTGATTGTAAAAAAGCTTCAGATAATTTTAAAAAATATATTGAAAAATTCCCGGAAGGTAGTTTTGTCTTAAATGCCATGTATTATAGCGGTGATTGTAGTTTCAAGGCCGGTGAAGACGACAATGCCTTAAAATTTTATGATTATGTAATAAAAAAACAAAAAAATAATTTTACTGAACCCGCTCTCGCGAATTCTGCACAAATGAATATGAATAAAAAGAATTTTGCAACAGCATTGTCAGAATATAAAATGCTGGACAGCATTGCAGAAATAGAGCAAAATATTATTGATGCACGAGCCGGTCAGATGAAAGTGCAGTACCTGCTGAATAATTATAAGGCAACAATTGAAGCCTCGCAAAAAGTTCTGGCAACTTCAGGTATTCCTCAGGAAATTGAAAGACAGGCACGCTATTACCAGGCTAAATCATATCTGGCGCTTGACCAACAGGACAAAGCATTTGACCTTTTCCGAAAATTAGCTACAGATGTTAAGAATGCAGAAGGTGCGGAATCGAAATACAGGGTCGCGGAAATTTATTTCAAACAGGGAAAAGAGGACAAGGCCCAAAAAGAAATATTCAATTTTATTGAATTAAATACTCCGCACCAGTTTTGGATCGCAAAAGCTTATATTTTGCTTGCCGACATTTATCACAATAAGAAAGATGATTTCCAGGCTATAAGTACATTAAAAAGCATAATTGACAATTATGATAACAAGGATGATGGCATAGTTAAAGAGGCAAGTCTAAAGAAAGATCAATTTGAAAGTAAAAGAAAACTGGATAATGCTGAAAAAGAAATAGAAAATGAGGAACCTGAGATTAATGCAAAGTAATTGAAATTGAAAAAGTCATACTTCGACAGGCTCAGTATGACTATGTATTTCTGTCACCCTGAGCTTGTCGAAGGGTGTCTATGTTAAGTTAAAGAGAATGAAAATTAACAACAAAATAAGTATCAAATCAAAAGGACTATTAATCTTATCCTTTTTATTGGCAATTGTTCAGATTGCGTTTGGTCAGGATATAAAAAAAGATGTAACTGTTGTAAAGCCTTATCAGCCTAGCATTCTGGATGTAAGTAAAATCAATCTGTTGCCGGCATTTAATGACACTATTTCGCTTTTCCCAAAGTTTGATTATTCTATCTCCACGGTACATTTGAATACCACTTTTCAACCGCGAATTATTTCCGCAGCTAAAATGGCTCCTGAACCTTTGCAATATCTTTATAACAATTATATAAAACTTGGATTAGGAAACAGGCTGGCAACACTGGCAGAATTGAGTATAGCAAGTAACCGTTCAAAAAAGAATTCTTATGGAATTTATTTTAAACATAAATCCGCAGATGGCTTGGTAAAACTGGACAATGATAAAAGAGTTGATGCTCCATTTGCTGATAATGCACTTACTTTTTATGGAAGACAAATTTTTAAAGAATCGGTATTATCTGGTAATGTTGGGTATTTAAGCAACAAAGTGGCTTTTTATGGATACCATCCAAGTTTAGATACTACTTTGTTCAAAAATAATATTCTTCAATATTACCGTGGTGGAAATATCAATCTTTCGCTTGAATCGCTCGAAACAGACAGTGCCCATCTTTATTATAAATTTTCAGGAGGTTATAATTATTTATCGGATAATTTTAAAAATGCTGAAAATCATATATCCTTTAAAGGACAAGGGGGCAAACAATATAACGATTACTACCTCGGAGCCGAATTACAATATGATAATTTTTCCCCGGGAGCCAATAATGACAGCACTCATAATACTGTTTTCTCTATTAAGCCTTATCTGAGTAAAAGCAAAGGCGATTGGCGTTTTCATATTGGAATAGATGCCACAGAAGACAATACTGAGAAAGGTGGTAATTTTTATCCTTATCTTATAGCAAATCTCGAATTTGCGATTGTAAGATCAGTACTAAATGCTTATATCGGTTATGATGGCTTTCTTGAAATAAATAACCTGGCAACCATTGCAGGTATTAATCCGTTTATTGTTCCCGGCTTAAGAATTACAAATACAAATCATAAAATCCATATTTTCGGAGGATTAAAAGGTAGCGCAAATTCAAACATTTACTATTCATGCCAGGCTTCATATTCAGCAATAGACGACCAGTATTTTTTTGTCAATGACACCATTCTTCCGTATAATAAATTTACAGCCGTATATGATAATATTGAGTTGCTTCAATTTTCTGCAGAATTTGATATAAAAGCTTCAGAAAAATTGTCGCTTCTGGCACGGGGCAATTACCAGGTTTATTCTATGTCACATGAATCAATAAAGCCCTGGCAAATGCCAAATATCGATGCAACGCTCACCTTGAAATATAATATGCAGGATAAAATAATACTTACTGCAGATATTTGCACCTTCGGAAGACGTTATGCGCGCGATCCAATAACACGACAGGCAAATTTGATGAATCCCTTTTTTGATTTTAATTTGGGGATTGAATATCACTATACCAAAATACTTTCGTTATTTCTTCAATTTAAAAATTTAACTGCGACCAGGTATTTAATATGGGATCAATATCCGGCGTATAGATTCCAGGTGATGGCTGGACTGACTTATGCATTATAAATAAGCTAAACCTGTAAATTTATTGAATTGTAAATACTGCCTTTTTTATTTTAAATTATAACATTCAAAGAATTTGAAATTTTATAAAAAAATATTGCTTTTAGTTTTTGCCACTATTTTATCAGGTACTGGTTTAATAATGATTTGCAATTATGTTATAATAAAAAAATCATATCCCTATATTTATGAGAATGCTAAAAAGCTTCCTTTTAATAAAGCAGGACTCATTCTGGGTACAAGTAAAAATTTTCGTGGAGGAGCGCCTAATTTATATTTTGACAATCGAATAAAAGCTGCTGTCGAGTTATACAGGTCCAAAAGAATCAAATACATTATAGTCAGCGGCGACAATAGAAAAGCTTCCTATAATGAACCCATAATGATGAAAAAGGAACTTGTAAAATCAGGGGTACCGGAATCATCAATATTTCTCGATTATGCTGGTTTCAGAACATTTGATTCGGTAATCAGATGCCGGGAAATATTCAGTCAAAGCAGCATTACTATTATCTCCCAGCGCTTTCACCTCGAAAGAGCTATTTACATCTCGCATTATTTTGGAATTGGTGCCATTGGCTTTGAAGCTCAGGATGTAAGTTGGGTACAAGGTTTTAAGACCAATATCAGGGAATATTTTGCCCGTGTTAAAGTATTTTGGGACCTTCATACAGGTGAAAAACCAAAATTTCTGGGCAGGAAAATTAATATTAAATAATATGCCAATTGCTCAATGTGCCAATATACCAATGAAAATTTCTACTAAAACTAGAAAACTTTCATTTAGCAAAATAATTGCCTGGTATTAAGTTGCTTAGATTCGATTATGATCTAATTATCATATTGGCATATTGGCATATTGGCAAATTGGCAAATTGACACATTGTCGAATTGATTTTATTGTTGATTTTTTGTTGAAAAAACATCACGAAAGCTTAGTGATAATAAGCAAAAGGTTGGGCAATTAGTAGTATATTTGTAATAAGTAAAATTTATAGGTAAAATATAAAACAATATAGGGAAATGAGCGAATTAGAAAACGAAGAAAATAAGAAAATTAAAAAAGAAGCTTCACATTATTCTGCAGATAGTATACAGGTTCTCGAAGGTCTGGAGGCAGTACGTAAGCGACCAGCAATGTACATTGGTGATATTAGTGTAAAAGGACTGCATCATTTGGTTTATGAAGTTGTTGATAACTCCATTGATGAAGCAATGGTTGGTTATTGCAAAAACATAATTGTTACAATTAATGAAGACAATTCTGTTACCGTTTCCGATGATGGCAGGGGTATTCCAACCGGTATGATGGAGAAAGAAAAAAAATCGGCCCTTGAAGTAGTACTTACAGTTTTGCATGCCGGTGGTAAGTTTAATAAAGATTCTTATAAAGTATCTGGTGGTCTTCATGGTGTTGGAGTATCTTGTGTAAATGCATTATCCAGCTATTTAAAAGCTGAAATTCATAACGAAGGAAAAATATTTGTCCAGGAATATAGCATCGGTAAACCTTTAGGTCCGGTAAAGGAAGTAGGTAAAAGCGATAAAACCGGAACAATAATTACTTTCAAGCCTGATAATACCATATTTATTACAACTGAATTTAATTTCGAAATCCTTGAATCCAGGTTACGGGAACTTTCTTTTTTAAACAAAGGAGTTAGATTGACATTGATTGATAAACGCGAAAAAGAAGATGGCGCTAATGGTTCAGGTGTAAAATATCGCACAGAAGAATTTTATTCTGAAAAAGGTTTGAAAGAATTTGTTGAATTTCTCGATGCAAACCGTGAGAAACTGATTGAAAAAAGCATCTATCTTGAAACTGAAAAAAATGGTATCCCTGTCGAAATAGCTCTTCAATACAATACTTCTTTCACAGAAAATGTTTTTTCATATGTAAACAACATCAATACCATAGAAGGAGGTACGCATTTGGCGGGTTTCCGCAGAGGACTTACCCGAACACTAAAATCTTATGCAGAAAAAGAAGGTATGCTTCAAAAACTAAAATTTGATATAAGTGGTGATGATTTCAGGGAAGGCTTAACCGCGATTATTTCAGTAAAGGTTGCAGAACCACAATTTGAGGGCCAGACAAAAACACGGCTTGGCAACAATGAAGTAATGGGTGCAGTAGACATTGCTGTAAGTTCCGAATTGGCCAATTATCTTGAAGAAAATCCAAAAGATGCTAAAATAATTGTTTCAAAAGTTATTCTTGCTGCTACTGCCCGACATGCTGCACGAAAAGCAAGAGAAATGGTACAGCGCAAAAACATACTTTCAGGTTCAGGCTTGCCAGGAAAATTGGCAGATTGTTCAGATAAGGATCCTAAAGTAAGTGAGCTTTTCCTTGTTGAAGGTGATTCTGCCGGTGGTACTGCCAAACAGGGCCGTAACAGAGCATTTCAGGCTATCATGCCTTTACGCGGAAAAATTCTGAATGTTGAAAAAGCAATGCAGCATAAGATTTTCGACAATGAAGAAATAAGGAATATGTTTACGGCACTCGGCGTTTCAATAGGCACTGAAGAAGATACGAAAGCGCTTAACATTGAAAAACTACGCTATCATAAAATTATAATTATGACTGATGCGGATGTTGATGGCAGCCATATTACAACTTTGATTTTAACTTTTTTCTTTCGCTATATGAATAACCTCATTCAAAACGGGCATGTTTATATTGCAACACCTCCTCTTTATCTTGTTAAAAAAGGAAAGCAGGAGAAATATTGCTGGAATGAAGAAGACCGTCAGGCCACTGTTGATGAATTTGGAAAAGGTAAAGGGGATTCAGTACATGTACAGCGTTACAAAGGTTTGGGTGAGATGAATGCTGAACAACTATGGACAACTACCATGAGTCCCGAAACCCGGACATTGCGCCAGATTACAATTGAAAGTGCAGCAGAAGCTGATCGTATATTTTCTATGCTAATGGGAGACGAAGTTCCTCCCCGTCGTGAATTTATTGAAAAGCACGCAAAATATGCAAAAATTGATGTTTAATAATCCTATCTGGCCTTACATAAATAGGGTATGAAACGAAAAATTCTATTGCTGACATCTTTTTGTTGCGGTTTGCCGCTGATGGCCCAGCAGCAGCAAACTACTATAAAACAAATGACTTGGGGTCCTGATTACCAGGTGTATTTGAAACTGGAGAATGACTCAAGCTACAAGTTACAGATTGAACAACTGTTCCATGCCAATCCGGATGATATTTTCAACAGAAAAACTGAATTCGTTTATTATCCGGTAAACTTTGAACAATCCTATATTGACAGCCTTTTGTACCATAAAAGTTCGCAGGAAGATTATACAGTAGACATACCGCACCAGCCATTAATCAGGAAAATAACCCTGTGGGGAGTTATGAAAGAATCCATTGACGGAGGCTGGGTTCATTTTATCAATTGTCTTTTGTATTCTTTTGAGACCAGGCAACTTGAACTGACGGCTCCTTTGTTAATGCGACCGGAAAGTAAGTGGAAACCCAAGCCAATGACACAAACTTATAAAAGAACCAGGAAATGGAAATACTACTTTCCCGTGGAACAAAAATACGCTCAAAAAGAATTTAAAATTCGTAAAAATAATAATCAGTTGGGTGATTTAGCAAGCATCCCGCAGGGATATATCGACCTAATGATGCAGACTTCAGAAAGTGAATACCAGGATATGATCAAAAGAAGGGAATTTCACAAAGTTGCCTGTATCGATTTGATTAAGCTTATGCTGGGAAGTCCCTATTTAAGTGAAGCTCAAATCAATTATATCAAAAGCCGCGTGATGCAGTCTATAGCTAAATATAATGCGAACAGGATGCCCACTGTTCTGGTTTTTGATAAATACCAGGCTGCTGTTGCCATGACTCTTGATGAGCAGGGTTATAAAGCAGATAAAATTGTATTTCTTAACGAAGACAAATTGACCGGTGAGGAAATCTTTCAAAAGACAATAATTATAAAGGGAATTATCGCACTTATCAATGAAGCCAATAAAAAGGCATTTCAGGAGCATTTAAATAGTTTTTATAAACAATAAAAACAATTCTCTTACCTGAATGATCCAATTTTACCATCATAACGAAATAGATAAAGTCGCCTGGGACAATTGCATCAAAAATTCTCATAATGGATTAGTTTATGCCTGTTCATGGTATCTGGATATTGTTTGTCCCGAATGGGAAGCCTTAATTGATGGTGATTATGAAACAATTATGCCGTTGCCTGTCAAAAATAAATTTGGTATAAGTTATCTGATTCGACCCTATTTTACTCAACAATTAGGAATATTCTCTATAAAATCTATTACTGAAAATTTGGTATCTGAATTCATTAACTCAATTCCTAATCATTTTAAATATTGCAATTTTTATTTCAATGCTGAATGCAACATTTCCGCACCGAATATTTATGAAAACGGAATTACGTATGTTCTACCTCTTCATCAATCTTATAAATCTATTTACAATGAGTTTAGCACCAACAATAAAAGGAATCTTAAAAAAGCACAAGATTCAGAACTCAAAGTATCAAATCTTGAAAACTCCGAATTGTTCTGTACATTCTATAATAATCATGGGAAGTTTAATCCTGGTAAACAGTTTCTGTCACTATTGAAAACTCTGGTTGGTGAAATTCGACAAAGAAATATGGGGGAAATTAAAGTTGTTTACAACAGGAACAATGAAATATTAAGTGCCGTTTTGTGGTTAAAACATAAAAAATGGATTATTTATCTTATATCCTGTTCTAGTGATGAGGGAAAAGAAAATGGAAGTAATTTTTTACTGGTTGATACTTTTCTGAAAGAAAACTCGGGAAATAATTTAACAGTAGACTTCGAGGGTTCTTCAATTCCTGGGCTTGCCAGATTTTATGAAGGTTTTGGTGCCAGGCCTTTAAAATTTCCGTTGCTTAAATATAATCACCTCCCTTTTCCATTTAATTTATTTAAGAGATAGCTAAATCTTAGTTTTTCCAGAAAAGGTTGTTTTCATCATTATAATAAATCTTCCCATTATCCAGCAACCAGTGTATAACTTTCAACAGTTTCTCTTCTCCAAACCGTTGGGAATTTTTGTCTACTAATGATTGAAGTGAAACCGGAGAATTATTCATTTCTATCTTAAACGCTTCAATTATCAAATCAAATTCATATTTGCTTATATCCAATTCATTTCGTTTTTGACAAACATCGCACTGTCCACAACGATATGTATCCTTTTCACCAAAATAACTCAACAGCATCTGGCTTCTGCATTTGTTGTGAGTTGAAGCATAATGAAGCATAGCTTCGAGTTTTTCGACATAGCGGTTCCTGCGACCTGTATATTCTTCATAAGTTATGTGCAATGCCTTATCTTCAAGCCTTTCTTCTGTGAATACAATTACAGGATTAGTTTTTCTGGGAATGTAGGATAAAATTTTTGATGAAGCCAATTTGGTCAGGTACTTATAAATGTTTTCCTGGTTTGTACCTGCTCTTTTTGCAAGTAAATTCTCATCAATATTGACATAGTTGGTAAAAAGACCCTCATAGGAACGCAACAATAATTTTATAAAATCATCAAATGCAAGATTTGAAACCTGGAATTTATACAAATCATCGCGGCTTACAAGAAAATGAACTTTTGCAGGGTTATTTAAATCATCTGTCAATTCAATATAGCCTTCCTGTTCCAGAACTTTCAGGCTGCTATATGTTGTATGAATATTAAATTTATAATTGCTGGCAAATTCAATCAAATTAAAGTCGTAAGCAATATGTTTACCTGCTCCATAAGGAATCTGAAAATAATTTCCCAACGCGTTGTAAACACTTTTAATAGTTTTTATTTCTGGGAAGTTAGTTTCTATCCTTTTCCCCGCGCTAAGTTTATCTGAATTATTAAATAATAAAACAGCATGGGCTTTTTTTTCATCCCGGCCACCACGGCCAGCTTCCTGAAAATATGCTTCAGGTGAATCAGGCAAATCGAAATGAACAACCAGGCGAACATCAGGCTTGTCAATGCCCATACCAAAAGCATTAGTCGCTACAATGATTCTAATTTTCCCGTTCATCCATTGATTTTGCTTATGTGTCCTCATTTCATCGGTGAGGCCTGCGTGATAAAAGTCCGCTGAAATATTATTTTTTAATAAAAATTGTGCAATTTCTTTTGTCTTCTGCCTGTTCCTGACATAAGTAATGCCACTGCCCTGAATAGAGTTAAATAATTTAATCAGGTAGTTTTGTTTATCCTCAGTTTCACGAACGATATAAACCAGGTTTTTACGTTCAAAGCTTATTTGAAAAATGTTTTTCTCCCTGAATTGCAATTTGTCCAAAATATCATCGACAACTTTTGGGGTTGCTGTAGCAGTTAACGCTAATACAGGTATGTCTGGCAGAATTTTACGAAGTTCAATTATTTTTAAATAAGAAGGCCTGAAATCATAACCCCACTGGGAAATACAATGCGCTTCATCTACCGCTATTAATGAAATATTCATTTTATTTACCCTGGCTCGAAACATATCAGTACCTAATCTCTCAGGAGAGCAGTAAAGAAATTTATAATCTCCATAGATACAATTGTCAAAAGCGATATCTATTTCTTCCTGAAACATCCCCGAATATACAGCCAATGCTTTGATGCCTCTTTTTTTTAAATTATCAACCTGATCCTTCATAAGCGCAATTAGCGGGGTAATAACTATACAAAGTCCATCGGAAGCTAAAGCAGGAATCTGGAATGTTAAAGATTTTCCACCACCGGTAGGCATAAGAGCTAAAGTATCTTTTTTAGAAGCTACCGATTGAATGATGTCTTCCTGAAGTGGTCTGAAAGAGCTATGCCCCCAATATTGAATTAAAAGTTGATGGAATTTATCCAAAGTTCGTCCCTTTTTTCAATACGAAGATAGTTCTTGTAGTTTTAAGTACAAATTAAATCTGGCAGGGTATTATTTCTGATTTTCAATAAATAAAAAGAATGGAACTAACTGGAATTAACAAAAAGTGAAACAATTAAGGTACTATATCTATTTTCTAATGTTCATTTGAATTAATTTCAAGAAATACCAGGTAATTTAACTATGCATCAAAAAATAATTTTTTTGTGGAATATTCATTATGATATTGGGGGAAAAGATGTTTTGACTTGCTAACTTTTGTTTCTTTAATTTTCTTTTCTTCTCTGATTTTTATTTGTCTGTCTAACCTTGAATTCAGGCGTTCGTAAATATTGCGGCCAAGGAAAGGAAATATAGCAATATTGTAAATTATTTTTCTTTTTAAGCTATCTGGAACCATTTTCACCGGAGTTCAATTAACATAATTTATACGTGCGACAATTACAAATGTTACAGATTATTGCAAACTCATTCGTACTATTCTTGCTGCTGATGAATTAATTAATTATTTTTAATAAAAAATACAATAAATTAAATTCCATGTCTTCCACCAGCGACTTGCACATTTATATTTCCGAACTCAACAACCGCGTATATTATATTTTCAGGCATGTTTTTGGTATGATAGGTTTAAGACCGATATTAACTAATGATAAAGAAGCATTTATTGATTGTACTTCTCCAAAAATAAATTATTCTGCCACTAGATTTAGTGATGAATTATATATCAAACCACAAGGAATGCTTTATGAGAAAGGCATAAAGCATGTAAATGTAAAAGCAAGTTACTATAAAGGTCTCCCGGTTCTTTTTTCAAATACTAGCGAATCCGATTTACCATTTGACATTTTCGCAGCAATTTTCTATTTGATTACCCGGTATGAAGAATATCTTCCATTTAATCCTGATAAGTTTGACAGATTCCAGCCTCAGGAAAGTGCGGCATATGCATATAAATTTATTGAAGAACCAATTGTAGAAAAATGGATTGAATTGTTAAAAGATCTTTTGCAAAGTAAATATATTGACATTAAATTTTCCAAACCTTCTTTTAAATACATTCCCACGATTGATGTAGATAGTGCTTTTGCATATAGGAATAAAGGATTATTCTTAGGTACAGCACTTTTTATCAGAGATATTTTTAAAGGTGATTTTTCTGGGTTAATGAAACGAATAAAAGTTATATTTCATTTGAATCCTGATCCATTTGATAATTTTAACTTTTTACTAAAAAGCATTAAAGAATCAGGGAAACAAACCACATTCTTTTTTCTTTCCGGGAGAAGATCAAAATATGATAAAAACATTTCTCTAAGGAAAAAAGCAATGAAAGATATAATTAAGGGAGTTTCGGAAACAGCTGATATTGGTTTACACCCTTCATTCGAGTCCAACAGGAAAATAACGCATCTTGAACATGAGAAAGCAAATCTGGAAAGGGCTCTAAAAGCTAAGGTTTACAAGAGCAGGCAACATTTTATTAAAATAAACTTCCCGAAAACATTTTTAAATCTTGCAAAAACCGGAATTACTGAAGATTATTCAGTTGGATATGCTGCATCAACTGGGTTCAGATCCGGAACATGTACGCCTTATAACTTTTACGATCTTACCAGAGAAAAGGAAGAAACTGATTTAAAGATATTCCCTTTTCAAATCATGGATACTACATTTAAAACTTACCTGAACCAAACAGCTTCTGAAGCCGAAAAAAAAATAATTGAATACCGCGATAAAGTTAAGCGGGTAAATGGCACTTTTATTATGATTTGGCACAACGACACTTTTGTAGCTTCTACGGAAGGAGAAAAATGGAGACAGTTATTTCTGAAACTGCTGGAATCCTAAAACATTAGGATATCAAAATTGTTTAACCACAAAGTATTTGATGCATTGATACAGTAATTGTAACTTTGTAAAATAATAGTGTAATTAAGAGGCTGTTTTAGAAATTTATATTTAATTGTAATTATTAGATTATCTGAAATTTAAAAATTGTATATTTTTACCTCCCAACCCTCCTTAAAAAGGAGGGCTAACTTCTGCATTGCTAAGTTATAGCCCCTTTTTAAGGGGTTGGGGTTTCATGAAAACAAATATTTTACAAATTCCAAAACATCCTCTAAAATATTATAATTAATATGGTGTACCCGATATTTGTTTATGGAAGTCCTGTTTTGAGGAAGGTTGCAAATGAAATTGACAAGAATTACCCGAAATTAAATGAGTTTATCGAGAATATGTTTGAAACCATGCAAAAGTCTGATGGTATTGGATTAGCAGCGCCGCAAATTGGTGAATCGATCCGACTTTTTGTAATTAATGGTGCCCCATGGGCCGAAGATGATGAATCATTAAGATACTTCAAAAAGACTTTTATTAATGCAAAGATATATGAGCGTTCCGGCGATGACAATATTTACAATGAAGGATGTTTGAGTTTACCAGGAATTCGGGAAGAAATCACACGAAAATCCAAAATAAAAATATCCTATTATGATGAAAATTTCGAATTGCATGATGAGGAATTTGATGGATTAAAAGCACGTGTAATTCAACATGAATATGACCATATTGATGGAATTCTTTTAATTGATCATCTCCCACCATTAAAACGAAAATTGTTAAAGAGAAGGCTCACTGATATTAGCAAAGGAATTGTCGACGTTAGCTATAAAATAAAAGCTCCAAAATAAAATTTTGAAATCAACAGGTTGATTAGTCTGAAAGCTGTTAGGTATTTAGAAAATTAATTAATAATCAGGTTCTAATTGATTCAGGCATTGTAAAAGTTCCTATATGAATTTCTAATTGTCTATTAGCCTATAGCCTATAAAACCTAAGAATTTGCAAATTACCGCACAGGATACTTTTTTATTATCTCGTTTGAATTCAGGAGCAAGTCAATATATTGCACCCTCTGATAAACAAATGGATCTTTAACTTTTTTCTTAGACAATAATCCGCGAAAATCTTCAATCGAATTGTAATTTCTATTTGCCATCCATTGTTCGATATCATTAAGCATCATTTTCAAATATGGAATCTTATGTTGATAAATTGTACTTACAACCTGCACACAATCTGCACCTGCGAGAATCATTTTAACAACATCGTTTCCAGAATGAATTCCGCTGTTGCAACAGATACTGGCATTTATATTTTTGTACAGTAGTCCGGCAATTCGCATGGGAAGCCTGTTCTCAGCTTCATTACTTAAACTATGGGTGGTACTAATTTCTTCTTTTGTTATATCAATATCAGGTTGATAAAAACGATTAAAAAGTACAACACCATTTGCACCGGTCGCATCCGCCAGCTTTACAAAATTAAGAGGATTAGAATAAAACGAACTCAGTTTTAAACTTACCGGAATACTTACTACTTTTTTTATTTTCGTTAATATTTCAAGTTGCAATTTCTCAATAGATGCACCGGTCATCTCTGCATCCTTAGGCGTTGTATAAAAATTAAGTTCCAATCCATTTACACCGGTCTCCTGGATCAATTTGGCATACTCGATCCATGTTTCTTCGTAAATTGCATTAAGACTGGCAAACATTGGCAGTGAAACACTTTCTCTTGCTTTTCTCAGTTTTACCAGGTGCTCCTGAGGTCCTGCATGATCAATCCTGGGGAAAAGCGTAACCATTTCAGCATTCCGCTCAGTATACTCGGTGATTTCATCATCAAGTTGTGCCTTCTCGAGTTGAATTTGTTCTTCAAATAACGATCTGTATACTACCGCAGCTGCCCCGGCTTCTTCAAGTTTTTTCAAATCATCGGTGTTTGAAGTCATTGGACTGGCTCCAACAATTATGGGATTTTTTAATTCAATACCCATATAATTAGTTCTCAAATTACTCATAATTAAGGTTTTTTGAAGTTTATATTAAAAAATTTTAAACAGAGTTATTATTAAATATGTGTACCTGATTTCAATTTTAGAATTCTACTTTTTTTATAAACAATGAATAATTGTTATTGTTTAAGCAGTGAAAATATTTTCAGATTATAAAGCATGATAATGATTTTTAGCCTGAATAAATTCAGAAAACCCAAAAGAAGGAAAATTCTAAAACATATCAACCAAAGATTCTTTTAACTGTTATATTCATACTAAAAATTTATTTTCATTGCATTTTCTTTCAACTCTAATATCTGTTTTGTAACTTACAGAACAAAAACAATTTTAATAACCTGTAATTGTTTAAATCATGGTATGTCAGAAAATAATTATTATAGGCGCCGCTGGACGGGATTTTCATAATTTTAATACCTTTTTCCGGCACAAAGACGAATATGAAGTTGTAGCTTTTACTGCTGCCCAAATCCCTGATATTGATGGTCGTATTTACCCTCCTGAACTTGCCGGAAAATTATATCCAAAAGGAATACCTATATTTCCTGAAAGTGATCTGCCAAAATTGATTCTGGATTATCATATAGATACTTGCGTGTTCTCATATAGCGACGTTACCTATCAGAAAGTGATGTCCGTAAGTGCCATTGTGAATGCTGCCGGAGCCAATTTTATGCTACTTGGTAGCAAGGAAACTATGGTTAAAAGTAACAAACCGGTGATAGCAGTTGGAGCAATACGCACCGGAAGCGGAAAAAGCCAGACTTCCAGAAAAATTATTGAAATCCTTATGAAAAAAGGAGTTAAGGTAGTTGCAATCAGACATCCAATGCCTTATGGTGACCTAGTAAAACAAAAGGTTCAGCGATTTGCAACGATTGATGATTTGGCTAAAAACAATTGCACAGTTGAAGAAATGGAAGAATACGAACCACATGTTGTGCGAGGTAACGTAATTTATGCCGGGGTTGATTATGAAGCAATTTTGAAAGCAGCTGAAAAAGATCCTGCAGGTTGTGACATTATATTATGGGACGGTGGCAATAACGATTTCCCATTCTATAAGCCCGATTTGATGGTTACTGTGCTTGATCCTCACAGACCGGGACATGAATTATCTTACTATCCGGGTGAAGTTACATTGCGAATTGCAGATGTAGCAATTATTAATAAAATTGATTCAGCTGAAGCTGATTCGGTATTAAAAGTAAAAAGCAATATTAAAAAAGTCAATCCTACAGCAATAATAATTGAAGCCAATTCTGTAATAACAGTTGATAAACCTGAATTAATTAAGGGTAAAAAAGTTTTGGCAGTGGAGGACGGACCTACACTTACTCATGGCGAAATGAAGATTGGTGCCGGGGTAATAGCTGCTCAAAGATTCGGAGCATCTGAACTGATTGATCCTCGACCTTATATTGTTGGCCGGTTGAAAGAAACCTATGCAATTTACCCAAATATTGGAACATTGTTACCTGCAATGGGGTATGGAGAACAACAATTACACGATTTAGAAAAAACAATAAACAATACTCCTTGTGACACCATAATAATTGGTACTCCTATCGACCTCACACGCATTATTAAGATCAACAAACCAACCGTAAGGGTAAATTACGATTTGCAGGAAATTGGTAAACCGGATTTGAATGAGGTTTTAGACGTATTTGTTAGAAAATATTTAAAAAAATAAAGAAGGTTCTTGATTCTTGATTCTTGATTCTTGATTCTTGATTCTTGATTCTTTACTCATTTTTAATCAATCCTCAATCTCTTTTTTATTTTCTTTGATTCAGCTTCAAAACCAGGTTTGTCAAGCAAAGCAAACATGTTCTTCTTATATGCTTCAACTCCCGGCTGATCAAATGGATTGATGCCCAAAATATAACCGCTTATTCCACAGGCTTTTTCAAAAAAGTAAAACAACTGCCCCAGATAATATTCATTTAGTTTCGGAATTATTATCATTATATTGGGAACTCCACCATCCAGATGGGCAAGCAGCGTGCCCAGCTCGGCCATTTTATTTACTTCATCAATACGTTTATAGGCAAGGAAATTGAGACCATCAAGATTTTCTTTTTCAAATGGTATTGCAATATTACCGTCAACGTCATTTATGGTGAGTACAGTTTCAAACAATATTCTTTCACCTTCCTGGATATATTGCCCCATAGAATGAAGATCCGTAGTGAAATTTACACTAGCCGGGAAGATTCCTTTATTTTCTTTTCCTTCACTTTCTCCGTAAAGCTGTTTCCACCATTCTTCAACAAAAGTAAGTTTGTTTGAGTAGCTGACAAGTATTTCAATCTTTTTTCCTTTTTGGTAAAGGGCGTTCCTGGCTGCTGCATAAATAGCTGCAGGATTTTCTTTAAAATCTATACCGGGTGCTGTAAGACTTTCCATTTGCTGAGCGCCATGAATAAGTTCACGGATATTAAACCCGGCCACAGCAATCGGCAACAAACCCACAGGAGTTAATATTGAATAACGTCCTCCTACATCATCAGGGATAACAAATGTTCTGTAACATTCCTGTGTTGCAAGCGTTCTTAAAGCACCTTTCTTAGCGTCAGTTACAGCAACAATTATATCCCTTGCCGCATTCTTGCCCACCTTAGATTCCAAATGCTCTCTTAGAATACGGAAAGCGATTGCCGGTTCAGTAGTAGTACCTGATTTTGAAATAACAATAATTCCATATTTTTTATCATCAAGCAAATTTAATAGTTCGGACATATAATCCTCTCCTATATTGTGGCCGGCAAAAATCACTATTGGATTATTTTTGTCTTTTTTAATTTGGTAAAATGAACCAGAAAGAGCTTCAATAACCGCCTTGGCACCCAGATAAGAACCTCCGATACCTATAACAACAACTATTTCACATTTTTTGCGAAGATTCTTTGCTACTGACTCAATCTCTTTAATTTCATTTTCATTTATTGAAGATGGAAGATTTACCCATCCTAAGAAATCACTGCCTTTTCCGGTTTTGTCATGCAGAGCTTTGTTGTATTTTTTTATATCACTTGCATAATCATGCACTATTTCCTTTTTTACGAAATCGTAAATCTTATCAACATTAATCTTTAAATTTTCCATAGAATAATCTTTAAACAGGTCAAAAAATAAATTCGTGACAAAGATAAAAAAGAAATCAGCACAGGATAAATCTCAGGAAATATTTGTGGTAATTTCTAATAATGACACTAGAACATGGAATTAGAATAAAAGTTCAGAAATGCAAAATGAGAAGAATATTTAATCCATATTTCGACCCCAATGTGGGCTATTCATAGAATTATAACCATTAGAAAAATCTGTATGAATAATAATAACACAATGTGCTACGACATGGAATTTTCAAGACCAATTAAAAGCTGACTTATTTTAGTCGAAATATTACACGCCATGTAATATTCTTCCCGGATTAAATTATTTCTTGGCGTGTCTATCACCATTTCTAATAACCCTGGGCTACAAAGATGTCGCCCTTTCGGGGCTATAAAACGGTGGCAAATAGATATTGGCCTTAACCTTCTAGTGATTAGGAACTTCGTTTGCATTTAAACTTTTGATCATAACCGCTTGAAGGTTTTTTTATAAATAAAACGATAATTTATTTGCTTATGCCTTTCTCAAAATGCTTTTTTTCTTCAGAAAAATCAAGATAAGGATGTTGTTTTTCCAGGATCGCAATTTTATTAAAGTAATTTTTTGCAAAAGTTTTAAATGACTTTGAATACTGATTAATTGGCCTATGTTCAGCAGCTTTAACAATTTCCGTTATTTGCACATTTAGCTTTTTGGCGTCTTCACTCAACCATGAGTTTGAAAATTTTTCAAAAATATATTCTATGGCCTGATCAGAAGGATGCACCATATCAGCATCATAAAAGCGATAATCGCGCAAATCATCGAGAACAATTTCGTAGGCAGGAAAATAAGTGGCATACCCTTTACTGCAGAGTTCGTGAACAGCCATAAGTAAAATTGCTTTACTAAGTTGATTTTCTGTTGCTCCATCCTTTAGATGTCTAACAGGACTTACAGTAAGAATTATATTCAAATTTTTATTCAGGTTCTTTAGAGAACTGAATAATTTTTCATAATCCTTAATAATATAACCTGGATCAAGCAATCGCCGGTTAAAATTATTGGAAGACATTTTATGACAGTTAGAAACTGGCTGATCAGTTAGTGCATGATAGAAAACCCATGCAGTTCCAAAAGTCAGAATTAGGGCATGGGCATTTTTAATAAATTCAACAGAAAATTCGAGTCTTTTATTTATTTGTTGCAGACATTTTTTTTTATCAGGCCATGAAAACCTGCTATGATGCATAAACGAGTGCCAGTTTTCATCGAAAAAGAATAGTTCATCCTCGTCGAATTTATTACCTTCCATGAGCCTTTCCAGGCTTTTGCATATTGAAACCGGGTTGAATAAAACACCAAAAGGATTAAGGTCAATGTTGAATTTTAAATTTTGAAGCTCGTGACCAATATTTTCAGCAAAGCATGACCCAATAAGCATAACCGGGGTTGTATGTGAAATAGAAGAATTTCCCTTTACAGGCTCTACCAATGTTCTGAAACTATTCATTTTACAGGAAAATTAAAATTTGCTCTGATCCAATTATAAATGAATTCAAAAATTTCAAGTTTATTCGGTTCATTATGTAATTCATGATAACATCCATCCCAAATTTTGAAAGTAGTGAATTTACCCGTATTCCTGGCAAATAAAGTTGAACTTTTCCAGGAAGTAATGCCGTCAGCTGAACCATGCATTAATAAAATAGGCTGATTAATCTGGTAACTTTTACCAATAACTTCCTTGCCATGCACTGAAGCATCAAAAAAAAGTTTTAAAGAAATTTTACCATGAACAAGTTTATCATAAATATAACTTTGAACTATATCAGGATCACGGGAAATATTTTGAGGTATGAGCTCATCTTCCCTGATAAATGAAGGATAAAAATATTTAATAATTTTTGCAATTATCTGCTTATAGATTAAGGGCGGAGAACTCAATTTCAACCAGGGCGAAGATACAATCATGCCAATGGTTTTTGGCCTTTTTTCAATATAATAATTCAAAACAAGATTGCCTCCTAAACTATGTCCATAAAGAATAATAGGTACTTCAGGAAATATGCTTTCTGTTTCAGCGATAAGTGATGAAATATCATTATAAAGTCGTTTGAAGGAAGCATGTCCTCTTTTGCCATCAGAATAACCATGTCCGGTTAAGTCTATGGAAGTAAAAGCAAAACCTTTTTGAGTAAACAACGAAGCCCAATGCTCATAACGTCGGGAATGATCACTTAATCCATGAACCAGGCAAATTACAACAAGAGGTTTTGATTCAGGTTCAAAAACACGAAAAAATAAAACATTCCCTTCGACACCCTTTATTTTATATCCGTTTTGTTTCAACTTTCAACAGTACAATATTCAAAGCAAAGGTATATTAAAATAAAAAGAGAAAAGGAAATCCAAACATTCCATTTTTAGTTTCACGCAAAGACCTCAAAGATAAAGCAAAGATCGCAAAAGGGTAAATTATTATATTTTAACTTCGCGTGCTCTGCGAAAAACTTAGCGTTCTTTGCGTGAAATATTTTTTTAATAGCTTTTTAGCTCCATAAATATTGAAATTTCTATTTCTCCACCTTAACCCATTTTCCTGCTTTACGGGCGTAAATCCGATGGTCGTACATAGCTTCACAATTAACAGATGGTTGGTAATACTCACCCAGATAAGTGGAATTAAACAAGAAAGTAAATGTTTTTGATTCCCCCGATTTAAGGTCAAAGAAACTCATGATCCTGTCATCCCGAATATCCTGGTAATCCGGAACATTAATAGTGCCTGCTACTGTCATATCTGCCAGGCGTGTATTTATTATTTCCCAACCGGAAGGCACAATCTGAGTTAAAGCCAGATTCTGAATATAAGTAGTTGCATTCGAATTTCTAATTGTCACTTCGGCTTTAAAATCAGTACCTTGCTTCATGTTCTCGACATCAAGCGGATTTCCTTTCATATCTTTATAAACAATCCTGAGGGTTAGATCGCTTTCAGCGTCTTTATCAGAACCAGCAATTGGCACACCTTCTCGAAAGAATCTTACATAAAGGGCTCCCTTATTTTTATTAACTATATTGATATTAATCTTTGATTTATTCTTCACCTCCGGTTTAACCTGATATATTGCATTCCTTGAAGAAACATCTGTAATTGGATTATCATCAATTTTGTAAGAAAATTCAAAACTGCCTTTTGACAAATTGCTTGCTTTGGCATATTTCGCAAATGAGATCAAACAATATGCGAGCGTGTGGGTTCCATACCAATCATCAGAAGATAATTTTTTGGCGATATCCTCAGCAATTAATGAAGCATGTGCAAAGTCTTTCATAAGACTATAAGTCTCAAGAATCATTGCTCTGTCGCGCAAATCAGTTCCATAAGTATAGCCAGTTTCCCAATAAGGTTTAATATCAGTACTCAGGTTTGTTGTTATTAGCTTTGCAATTTCAGGCTGACCGGCCAATACATAAGAGGCAGCCAGCATCCATTTGGTTTGTAATGAATTATTATTTTTCTCACGAAGTCTGTTCATTGCGCCCATTTCCGGTTCACCGGCAAGAGCCAGAGTATACAGACGATATGCCTGGGTCAGACCGTAATCATAGTAGTAATAGTAATTACTTTCACCTGTCCAGTTGCTTGCCCTCGATTTTTGGTATTTTAACCAGCTTTGTTTAAACCCGGCAGGTAATTTATAACCATTTGCCTCAGCCTCGATCATAAAATGGCCGCCATAATTTGATGCCCATTCATTATTTTCACCCTCGCCCGGCCAATAACTTAAACCTCCTTCATTTGTTTGAAATTCTTTTATCCTGCTTACACCTGCTTTTACATTTACTTCAATCTCATCCTGTTTTTCTTTCGATAAATCAAGAATATTATTGAGATAAAGCTGTGGAAAAACACTCGAAGTTGTTTGTTCGATACATCCGTAAGGATAATGAATCAGCCAGCTTAAATGACGGTTCAAATCAATTGGTGGTAAAGTTGAAACTTCAATGGAAGCTTTGTTGGTACCTGTCATACCTATCATCTCAAGTGCCTGGTTATATTGCTGCCCGGCCTGAATAATTGTCCCCGAATATTCATAAGCAGGTGGATTCGGATTTCGAACATCGAGTTCAATTTCATAATCAGCTTTATTTTTGCCACTTGTTGCAATAACTTTAACTTTTGCTATACCGATTGCTTTGGCAACTTTCATGGTAAAATTTACAACCACAGTGCCAGGTTTGCTAAAGCTGACATTTTTATTCATCTCATCGACAGGAATTAGGAAATTGTTTGTCTGAACTGCAACATTAACATTTTTTACAGAAGCATCATCAGCAAATATGGTAACGGGCATTGTCACGGTTTCGGTAGGTCCCAGAACTCTTGGCATTGTTGCTGTGACCATCAGTGCATCCTTTACTTTAACCGATTTATCCGTATTGCCATAAGCACCATCCTTACCTGCAACAAGCATTACTCTTACTGCACCATTATATTTTGGTAGTTTGACATTATGAATATTTTTATCTCCCTTTGCAAGTTCAAACGGACCAAGAAATTTAACTACAGGCTTAAACCGTTCGGCATTCTTTTTACTTTTCATATTAGCCAAATCCTGATCACCGCCAATGGCAAACATCTGTTCAATTTTGCCACCAAAAGCACCAAAAACCAAATCGAACATATCCCAGGTTTTAATGCCCAGCGCTTCGCGTGCATAAAATGTACCATGCGGATCGGGAGTTTTGAAACGGGTAATACTCAGCAAGCCCTCATCAACAATTGCAATTGTATAAGTCATGGCCTTGCCCTTCTTTTCTTTTACCATAATATTAAAAGGTTCTTCTGATCCAATTACATCAGGAAGGTTTATTTCGGGCTCGAGCCTGGTGGCAGGATCTTCAACAAGTATAGGAGTATATCCAAACAACCTCAATGGAGCATCGTTCTTAGCAGAATCGTGAGGTTGTAATAGTGTAATATTGATAAATACATTTGGCGCCATCTCTGCTGTTACAGGGATTTCAATTGATGCGCGGTTATCTTTTGATTTTTTTAAATTCATCCAGAACATGTTAATTATCCTTGACCCGGATTCAAGGCTAACCAATGCCCTGCCATTGCCACTGGAAGGAATATTTACAATTGCTTTTTCACCAACTTTATACTGTTGCTTGTCAGTTGCAATAGTAAGTATTGAAGCGCCTCCCTGGTTATTATCTCTTGAACGGTTATACCAGCCCGGCCAATCAAAATAGACTATTTTGCCGGAGGTATGACCATCCTGATCTTTTACCTGAATCAGGTAACGTCCCCAATTTGCTTCACCAATGCGCAAAGCAAATTTACCAGTACCATTATTCGTGGAAATGGTTTTCGAAATAACGGGAGTATGAGAAGAATTTGCAAAATAAGTAGCAAGGTTGTCATCAGTGCCATCCCACCACCAGCGCCATTCAACTCTATAAACTTTAACAGAAATATTTGAACGAGATACCGGCGAACCGTTGGCATCAACGGTGGCTACCTTTATAATATGCGTTGTATCGGTAAACAACATTCCACCCCAGTTTTCGCTTTCAGGAGTTTGTAAACCAACGTAATAATCATAAGGAGAATACGGCACAGTCAGGAAGTCAATACTAAAATCACCGCTTTCCTCGAAAACTTTTGTGATAAATGTAGCTTTAAGCATACCTGGGGCATTTCCGTTAGGAGATATTGATGCAGAAATATCAGCTTCACCATTTTTATCCAATTGCCCGTCAAATACTGCCTGCTCTTCAGAAGTAAAATTGCGGGCCGGATCGTCAAAAATATAATTTGGAAATTTCTTAAATGATGTTGTTGAAGTGCCTAATGTTAATGATATTCGTGCCTTAAGGTCAGGGGCAATTGCACCGGTTAACCATTTTGCCGATAGTTTGCCTTTGAGGTCATTTTCAGCAAAAGTCTTGTTGCCTAAAACATCCAGGTTAATGTCCAGACGGTTTGGTTTAATAGTTTCAATTTTAATGATTTTATCAAATGTTGCACCCCCAGCTTTTATTTTTACATTCCAGTTACCGGTTGGTGAATTTTCATTTGTTGAAAATACAAATGAGTAAAATCCGTTTATACCTGTTGACCGTACCAGTCTTTTAAAAGGACGGCCATTTGGATCAGTAACTTCAAAAATTACAGGATAATTCGCAGGTAGTGTTTTATTTTTATCCTCGAGAATAAAACTGAGAAAGACAGTATCGCCAGGACGCCATACACCTCTTTCTCCATAAATAAATCCTTTTAACCCTTTCTGAACCTCGTCACCACCTACATCAAAAGTGCTTAAAGAAAGTGAAGAACTTCCTGTCAGTGGCAAATAGCCTCGTTCTTTGCCATTTCTGGCTATAATCAGATAAGGTCTGTGATTCGTTTTAACAGTAGCAAACCCATCTGAATTTGTAGATGTTGATACCATAACCTGTTGCTGATAGTCAAGAATGTCAATGGAAATGCCGCTTAAAGGCTCAGCCGTATTGAGATCAGTAACAATCACATTAATTTGGTTATTCTTATTCACCTTTGCAGTGATTCCCAAATTAGAAGCTAAAATGTTGCAACTTGGAAACCTGTCTGTATTGTAATAGGCTTTATAACATGGGTTGTCGCGATTTTCCCAGTAATTGCCTTCCTCGTAATATCCTGATTCATAATAATAATTATAACCGTCACCGTAATAATCATTTTCAGAAACATCCCAATCACTGAAATCCTGGTCATTTTGTTCAGTACTAATTTCCCCGGCATCATTGGAACTCTTTTCTGTTGTGTCTTTCAGGCAGGGATAAATGGCATAGGATCTTTTGAATGAAAAAGTAACCCGGTAAAGAGCGCCTGGATCAGCCTTAATAAATTTATTAAGATCAATTGAGAAAGTGTTCCATTCAGAAAGATCAATCACATGGTCGGCGACCAAATCTATTTTTCCTTTATAAACTGGTCTGCCCACTCTTTTCAATTCTCTAATACCATTCAGATTGTTAACCTGCAAAAACTGGGGAATGTTATTTTCAAATATTTTGACAATAGTAACATCAACTGCTTTAAGGCTCACAGCGGTAAAGGGGAGGATTATATCGCCGGAATTGGGCATTATTACTCCTTTACCAATTAAAGCGACAGCAGGTTTAATTTCTTCGGAGCGCATCTGCTTAATGTATCTCACAGGCAGCGGATCACCTTTGTAATTTTGTATTCCCGTATTTACAATTAAGTCAAATGTTGTGCTTTCTCCGGCTTTTTCATAATAAACTTTTATCGTATTGTCTTCAATTGTAAACTTCAAATTACTAATGTTACCAAGTGTTACAAGCCCTTCCAGATTTTGATTTTGCAAGATTGGGTCAGAAAATATTATTTTCAGATATTTTTCAGGAGCAGTTTCCTGCCGGGCATCCAAAACTTTAAATACTCCTGTTGCCGGTATCTCAAGTTCAATTTTATCTGTCTTCTCAACATCGGCTGCCTTACCGTCCCAGCTAAGAGTAAGTGTTTGTGCCTGCGTTTTTCTTTGAATGCTGTCAACTGTATATGTATGTTCTTTCTTGTCGCCGTTGTGTTCCCAATGAATGGGTAACTTATTACCATTAACTTTAGCAGTCAGAATTTTCTCGACAACATCATTATCAATTGCATCGGCTGTAGTCACTGTTCCCTGCAGGTAATATTTGTCGGCCACACCTGAGTATGTATGCAGTCCGGTTTCTTCAACCGTAAAGTCCTGCTTAATTACTACAAATGTAAATTTGAGTATCTTTAAATCTTCAGGGACTTTTACAAGTTTAAATAATTTGAACCTGGCCTCGTATTCTTCACCTGATTTAAGTTTTTTGTCAGGCACAAATTCTATGGTTCGATTATCTAGCCAATGGACAGAGCCATTAATATCTGGACTAAAATCAAAAATGCTTTTGAGAATATCATCGCGCTTTGCCGAATCACCTTTATAAGGCTCAACAAGAACAACTTTAATTGTTGCTTCGCAGGAAATTACCCCTGTTGTAATTGCCGAAACATATTCAGCAAACATAGGATTGATAGTATTTTGTTCATTCTTTCCTTTATGTTTTACAATTAAAACTACTATTAAGACTATAAGAATTACAGCCAGAGTTATTAATCCGGGGTTAAGAAATTTTTTTAATTTTTTCATATATTAGGGTTTAGGCATTAGAATTTTAGTTGTTGGTTTTTTATTTCTTCAAATAACAATACTTCGTATAGTTTTGTAACTAACTTATAATTAACAAGTTGAAATACATAGAAATAAATTGAAATATTTCTTTATTTCTATGTATTTCAACGTATTACAAATTATTGTAATTGAAAAAAGAAAATGTTTAACGAACTATTGAAATAAAGAAAATAACTAATACCGGTTTATTAAATCGTCCTTAGCTAAAGTAGCAAGAAGTTTTGAAAAAGAACAGAGGAAAGCAGAAAAAAAATGTTTCTGATTTTTCTTAATTCTTTGCCAAAAAGCCAGGCTAAACATCAATATGTAAAATATATTTTTATAAATTGTACATATCTAAGTATTTGCTTTGCGATATTATTACAACCTGATTATTAATATTTTAGACTGAATTTGCTGTATTAGCATTCGAAAATATTTCTTGAAATTGATACTTTGGCTCAAATATTTAATTGTGGATAAAACAGAACAGCTATTTACAAGGATAAAATGCAGTCAGGTTTAGTGGTTATATAGTTATTTAAAAACTGAAAATTGTTCTTATAACAACATTCAAATTTGAAGAAATGAGAATGAATTTTTTAATAATAATACCTAATTTGAAAAGAATTATTCTTTTCCTTTTTTGTATTGTCTTATTTTCTGATTGCAAGAAGATTATGCATGAGGAAGAAACATCCATTGGCAAAATAACAAATTATGAACAATTGGTTTCTGCAACTGATGGTGTATATGGCAGATTGGCAGACGTTATAAATTCTTATGATTTCTATTATGCAAATGTCAAAGGAGATGATTTAACTTTCAATCCAACTATTTATACTGATTATTACAATCCAGGAAGAGACTGTTATAAAAATAATATTTTCTACTCTATTTATCCTAACGTATGGAGCTTAACCTATAAAGTTTTGGCTTCCACAAATAATATCGTAACTCAATTTAACCTTTCTTCAGTAAATGATAAAAAAACAAAAGAAATATTAGGAGAAGTATACTTTTTAAGAGCTTATTGTTATTTCCGTTTAACAAGGACATATGGAGAGATACCAATAATTAATAGTATAGATATAAACTATGTAGTACCAAAATCTTCCTTTATAAAAATATACAAGTTCATAGAGAATGATCTCATTTTGGCAAAAAGTTTACTTCCATTAAATAATAATAACTCCAGAATTCCTAATGTTACTCCGCATCGTGGCACAGCAAAAGCATTACTTTCAGAATTATATTTAAGTTGGGCGGGTTATCCAATAAAAGATATTTCTAAATATACTTTGGCGGCAAAGGAAGCTAGCGAAACCATTGATAGTTCTAGTTACTTTGGATTTGGCTTAGTCAATGATTTCGCTTACTTATGGGATAGCACTTATTTTTATAATCCAGAATCCGTATTCACAATATTTTTTAGCAAACCATCTGACAATCCTTCAGATTTGTCATTATTAAATAACCTTTATATTGGAAGCATATCAAATATCGGTTTTATTACAGCTCCTGGAATGCCTTTAGTCAACTTATACTTTCCACCCACTGAAGTCAATTTTTTTAATAGTTATCCTGCAGGCTATCGAAAAGATATAACTTTTTTTAATAACATTTATGTTCCCTATGATTCAGAAATAAAAAGAGATACAGGATATTTTCACATTACTCACATTAGTAATTGCAATAGGATAGGTTACCGAAAAATTTTTTACCAACCTTACTTATTAAGCAAATATCCTCAATATTATGGCAACCATAAAGTATATATATTACGTTATGCACAAACTCTGTTAACATATGCTGAAGCAATGTCTCGTTCTGGAAATTTGAATGCACATGCCTTAGAATGTGTAAATCAGATAAGGAGAAGATCGCATCACCTGGATCTTAATTCTCCTTCGGTTTTTGACTTACAACCTGGATTATCATCCGAAGCCTTTAACGATTCCGTAGTATGGGAACGTGCCTGGGAGCTTTGTGGTGAGCCTGAAGGTCGTTGGTTTGACCTGGTAAGGCTTGAAATGGTTGAAAATCTCCCAAAAATACGAGATCCTAAAGAAGGAGGTCCTCCTAATGTTTTTGATAAGAGTGTATATTATTTCACTATACCATCTATAGATACCCTATTTGACCCTAATTTACGGATGAAATAGAATAAAATAAAAAGTAGCCATGAAAAACCGTAAAATCTATTTTATCATTATTTTAATTTTTTATCTTATATCAATGCGCCTTTCGGCACAAATTACTTATTCAATCAAGGGTATGGTCAGGGACGAATCGAACGGTGATACATTAATTGGCGTAACCGTTTTATTGAAAGGAACAAAGAAAGGAATTGTTTCTGATACCAAAGGAAACTATAACTTAAATCTTTTACCTGGTAATGATACCCTGGTTTTTAGTTATACCGGATATGAAACAAAGGAAATCCCTATCAGCTTAAATGGCAACCTGTTTATAAATGTAAATCTCAAACTTGCTTTGACATCTATAGAAGAGGTGAAAATAACCGGCCAGCGCAGATTTTTTGGCAACATGGAGTATGGAAGGGAAATACCTTCAATAAATGCCAAAGTGATTGAACAGCAAAATGCAAATAATGCATCAGATATATTGCACGCAAGTGTTGCAGGTGTTTGGGCAACAAAAACTTCAGGTTCGCCCGGAGACCATGAGAAAATACGCATACGCGGGCAAAGCTCTTTCTTCTCTTCGGCCGAACCGTTATATGTTGTTGATGGCGTACCGGTACCTATAGTGAACATGTCGAGTCTTGGAATTGCTGACCTTAACATTCACGACATTGATAATGTCACTATTCTAAAAGACGCTTCTTCAACGGCCCTTTATGGCTTCCAGGGGGGGAATGGGGTTGTATTGATCGATACAAAAAAGGGTGGTGAAAACGAGATAAGCTTTTCTACAAGGTTTGGCATCCAATGGTTCGATAATTTTTACGACCTAATGGATACAAAAGATTTTCTTGCTTCGCTGCAATTAGCCAAAAACAATATCATGTCAAGGTTGTATAATTATTATCCAAAAATCACAGACAATCCCAGCGATGATAATTGGCAAAAAGAAATCTTTCGTACCGGTTATGCGAAGGAATACCAATTATCAGCAGCTGGTACAGTTAAAAAAATCAAATATTATTTATCTGGCAATTATACTGATCAGGAAGGTATTTTGCCAAATGCAAATTACCGTCGTTATACATTTTCATCAAGGTTTAGCCGGGTATTCTGGAAAAAGTTGGTCATCGATGCAGGTTACCGTGGCAGTTTACAGGAAAATAAAGACAATCAGGATATTTACCTTGGTAATCCCTTATTATTACAGGGTATCAATAAATCGCCCTGTTTGAGAAATACCCCTGATTCACTTATTTATGATCAATATGGTCAAGTTATCAAAAGGATGTATTTCAATTATGGAGGGCTTAATAACCCGGAGTTGCCAAATTCTATAATACAGAATAACAACCATAGTTTGCGCATTAACTCTGATGTCATTAGCGGGTCAGCAAGACTGCAGCTTACTGATCACCTGAGTCTGAATGCAATGGAATCTTTAATGCTCAGGTATTCCAATTATGATTACAATGCATATTCCGTGATTGTTAAAAGCAATGAAGATGTTTTCCTGTTCAACCACCAATATAATATATCTTATTTCAATACTTTCGGAAAACATAAAATCGATTTGGTTGCAGCTTACAGGTTTTATGAAGATAACCTATGGTGGAAAGTCGACACCATGCAGGGACAGCTAAACAGCTATTCTTACCTGCGAAATTCCATGGCAGCATACGGTCCAAATGGATCAGTGCTGAGATCAATCGGTTCGTATGTAGCTAATGCCAGTTACAATTACAGGGAAACATATTTCATATCGGCAGTGGCAAATTTAAGCAACATTCAAGAAGGTTTACATATTAATTATTATTCTCTATTTCCTTCCTTAGCTTTGAGTTGGAATCTTGCTAAGGAATGGCCATTTAATAAAATCAATTGGCTAAATAACTTTAATATTTATGCTAACATTGGTAAAAGTGGTAATTACCCTCTAAATGGATTAGCAAATGATCTCTACGAGAAAGTTCAATATACTTTTGGTTCTGCAACAGGATCTTATCCGACAGTAATGCAATTTGCAAATCATAACCTGAAACATGAAAACACAGATGAACTTGATTACGGAATAAAAACATCATTGTTTGATAAAAGGATTTTAATTAATGCAGTTTACTATATTAAGCAAATAAGTAATTTAATTGTCCAGCGTCAGATACCTGACTTTTATGGCGGTGGAGAACAATTTGTTAATATAGGTGAAATTGGAGTGAATGGCATGGAATTTGGCATCGAGGCAAATCCAATAAAAACAGAAAATTTCTCATGGCTCTTTAAATTTAATTTTTCCACCTCAAAACAAATAGTAAAAAAAGTATTAGACGACAAAACAATGGTTTTTGGAAATAATGGAGATGTACTAATGCCTGAATTTATCATTAAGGAAGGGCAACCGTTGGGTGATATTTATGAGTTTGAAAACTTAGGTAAATGGACATTGGCCGATACCCGGGCAAAGAACATAAATTATGTAAAATCGGGTGGAATGAAATATCTAAATGCCGATACTTCAAACACAAGTCTTTCCGAGTCTGATAAAGTTGTGGTTGGAAATTCAATCCCGAAGTGTACCTGGAACTTTTCTAATACTTTTCAATACAAAAATTTCAGTCTGGATCTTCTTTGGTATGCAGTGCAGGGCGTAAAAAAATACAATGCCACTCGGGCAGTTACATTTATGGCGGGTACAAACAGAGAAATAAATAATTACTTGAGGGATAGTCTGCAAGCGATTGTGACAGGAAATTTTTACCAGTCATCAGTATTTATTGAAGATGCAAGTTTTATACGTTTAAAAACCATTACAATTAGTTTTGAATCTCCAAAAAAGATTTTTGGTCGCGTGAAATACAGATTATCATTGAGTTTTGAAAACATGATCACATTTACTAAATACAAAGGGTATGATCCGGAAGCAACCACATTTACTGATAATAACTTTTCTGATAACGCAATAGATAGAGGCTCGGTCCCTAACCCGAAAGCAGTTTATTGTACAATTGGGTTAACATTCTAACAAGAAAAAACAGTTTAAAGCAGATATACTTTTTATGATTGTCCGTATTAATAACAATGGATATTCTTAAATTCTGTGCAGTCATGCTGAGCGGAGTCGAAGCATTTTTTTAACCAATATCCCTCGACTCCGCTCGGGATGACGCTTTTGAAATCTTTGTAGTTATATTGACGAACACTCATAATACTTTATTTAATTGTTGTCTTAATTTGTCTTTTAAAAATTAAGGCAATTATATTTAGTTAAATTAATTTTTATAAATTGTGAATCTCTATATATTAAATTGATTTAATGCCATCTTTAGCCGCCGAATTCAGAAAAACACCTTTTTTAAAACTGGCGATTCCTTTTATATGCGGAATCATTTGTCAACTCATAATTCCAATTAGCTGGCAAGCAGGTTTAATTTTACTGGCTTTTTCATTTTTAGTATTCCTGATTATTTCATTGACTCATTTTCCTGAAAATTTCAGGTTTGGCTTCATCTGGGGTATTGCACTTTATTTAATAATATTCGCGATAGGATTATTCATTACTTCTATCAGGATTGAAAAACTGAAATTACCGGAAAATATTTTAAAAGCCGATGCCAGTGTAATTCAATTATCCGACCTTCCTGTTACTTCACCAAAATCCATTAAAGTTTCAGCAAATATTTTAGCCTTCAGATACAATAATAAATGGTATTCCTGCGAGAGTCAATGCAACATTTACATAGCTACCGACTCGCTTACGACTAATCTTGAAGCAGGCAATAAACTTCTGGTATATTCAAAGTTCCGTGAAATGGATGGCCCGGTGAGTCCGTACCAATTCGACTTTAAAAAATATTTCTATTACAAGGGTATTCAATTGCAACTTATAGCCAAAACGAAAAACATATTCAAACTAGCTGAACCTGGCAATAATATTCAATTACTCATTTTAAAAATACGGCGCCTTTTGGTAGATAAGCTCAACTGTCCCAATATGGGCAAAAGAGAAAAGGCAGTTGTGTCGTCTTTGGTAATGGGCTTTACAGGCGATTTGGATCCTGAGCTTCGAACGTCTTACGCACGGGCCGGAGTAATGCACATACTTTCAGTTTCAGGAATGCATGTTGGAATTGTCTATTGTTTCCTCATGTATCTCTTTTTCTTTTTAGATAGAACACAGAAATTAAGAATTATTAAGTCAGTAATAATAATTGCAGGAATATGGTTTTATGCTTTGGTTACGGGTTTCTCCCCACCTGTGATCCGTTCTGCAGCCATGTTTTCATTCTTTGCTGCCGGGCAGGCAATTAACCGAAACTCAAACGGTTTTAATACTTTGGCAGCATCTGCATTTATAATTTTGTTATTTAATCCTTTCCAGATTGCCGATTTGGGTTTTCAACTTTCTTACACAGCTATCGCGGGAATAATGCTTTTCTACTCTCCAATTTATAATGCCTGGAACCCTGTTCACTGGTTTGTTGATAAAGTTTGGGCATTAATCGCAGTATCTGTGGCTGCCCAATTGGGGACATTGCCACTTTCACTTTACTATTTTCACCAGTTCCCGACATATTTCATACCTACCAACCTTTTAATAGTTCCTTTATCAGGATTTATAATTTATGCCGGTCTTGCATTGTTGATTTTATCTTTCTGGCCACTAGCTGTTTCAGTAATTTCATTTGTTCTGAATTGCCTGTTGACAAGTCTTAACTGGCTTGTAATACATGTAGAATTTCTTCCAGGTTCCAGCATCAGAAACCTGTATTTAAACATACCTGAAACCATAGTTCTTACAGCAATGATTATCCTGATTGCAGTCTGGATAAAAAACCGTTTGCACATTAATATTATCATTTTCTTTTTTTGTATTCTCTCATTTGCAACATTAAGAGCAGTCAGACTCATTTCTGCTGAAAAACAAAAAATAGTGATTGTTCACAATACCAGAGGAAGTATAGCTTTATCGTTGGTTCACAACCACGAATGCATTTTACTTGCAGATTCCGCGATTGTAAGTAAAGTTGAAAACGCTTCGGTCAATATGTTGCTTGCATATAATGTAAAGAAAACTTATATTTTGACTACAGAAAACATAACCAGGGACACTTCAGTCGGGAATGTTGCTTTTCATCTATTTTCATTAAAAAATTTATTTATACAGTTCGAAGGGAAAAAATTCGTACTGCTACAGGACAAAGAAATTCGCAGCTTCAAAAGCAATTCAGTAATACCTGTTGATTTTCTAATTCTAAAAGATAATTCAGGCATAAAATTAGATAATGCTGTAAAATATTTTAATGCTTCGAAAATAATAACCGGATTTGGTTATAAAAATAATGCTATAAAAAATCCGTTAAGAAGTGAAAAAACCAAAAATTCTCTGTTTTTTGTTAACGAACAAGGTTTTTTTAAGGAGGATTTATAATACATTTACAGTTATAAACAATTTTTGTATGAAGATTATTATTGCAGGTGCCGGAGATGTTGGCTTGCATCTGGCCAAAATGCTTAGCGGCGAAAAGCACAATATCGTTCTTATTGACACAGACGAACAACGTTTAAAGCATATTGTCGCTACGCTTGATTTAACAACTTTTCATGGTTCTGCTACATCAATAGAAAAGTTAAATAGTGCAGGCATTTCAAAAGCTGACTTATTCATCTCGGTAACCAACTCCGAAGATAAAAATTTGACTTCTGCAATTCTTTCAAAGAAACTGGGAGCGAGGAAATGCCTGGCCCGCATTGACAATATTGAGTATCTGGCAGATGATAATATGGATTACTTTACCCAGATGGGTATTGATTATATGTTTTATCCTGAGCAACTGGCAGCTGGAGAAATTGTGACTCATATTCAACAGGCAGCCACTTCTGATATTATGAATTTTGCCGGTGGTAAGCTTTTCCTTTATGTTATGCGTATGGATAAAGAAGCTCCCGCTTTAAACCAAACACTGGACGAATTTCATAATTTAAGCAGGGAACCTGAATATAAAGTCACTGCAATAAGCCGAAATAATGAAACTATTATCCCAAAAGGGAACGAGAAACTTATTGAGAACGACCATGTTTATATTATTACATCAGAAAAAGGTATTATTTTGCTGATGAAGTATTTTGGGAAGAAAACTGTGAATATTAAAAATGTAATGATATTGGGAGGAAGCAGGATCGGCAGGAATACTGCAAAGCATCTGAGCCACACGCATAATGTCAAACTTATTGAACAGGACCGGACAAAAAGTTATATCATGGCAAACGAAATACAAGGTACCGTTATTATAAACGGCGACGGTCGGGATATTGATTTGATGAACCAGGAAGGAATAGCAAATATGGATGCGTTTATTGCTGTAACCGGCAATACCGAAGTAAATATGCTTACCAGTATGCTTGCTAAAAGAATGGGCGTTAAAAAAACCATTACTGAAGTTGAAAATGTAGATTATATAAGACTGGCAGAGAATATGGGAATTGATACGGTAATCAATAAAAAAATTATTACAGCCAGCAAAATATTTGGGTTTACAATGGCCGATGAAGTTACTTCTGTGAAATGTCTTACCGGTTCAAATGCAGAGGTTATGGAATTTGTAGCCAAGCCTGATTCCAAAATTACTGAAGGCAGTTTGAAGGAAGTTAAATTTCCAACTGATGCTGTCATCGGAGGACTTGTGAGGGGGAAAAATGCCATAATTCCTGATGAAGAAACAATAATAAAACCGTTTGACCGTGTGGTGGTATTTGCACTTCCTTCCGCATTTAACAAAATTGGCAAATTTTTTACTGCATCAGACAGGTTTTTTTAGAACTGAATTGGTTTAAAAATCTATTACGCCTGCACCTAAACGAACAACTATAGGTTCAGGGCCGGTACAATCTATAACAGTAGACGCATGATTGCTGCCATATCCTCCGTCAATGACACAATCCACGATATCTTCATATTTTTCATGAATAAGTTCAGGATCGGTAGTATATTCCAAGACTTCATCCTCATCATGTATTGAGGTTGTAAGTATGGGAGATCCCAGTTCTTTCACTATTTCAATTATAATATTGTTATCCGGAATTCTAATGCCAATTGTTTTCTTTTTATTGTCAAAAAACTTAGGCACTTTATTGCTCGCATTAAGAATAAAGGTATAAGGACCTGGCAAATGCTTCTTCATTAATTTGAAAGTGTTGTTGTCCACCTGTCTTGCATAAGATGAAAGATGGCTCAAATCTGAACAAATAATTGAAAAATTCGCTTTTTGAAGTTTGATACCTTTAATAAGGGCTATACGCTCCAATGCTTTATGATTATGAATATCGCATCCCATCCCATAAACGGTGTCTGTTGGATATATAATTATTCCGCCGGTTTGAAGTATTTCTACCACTTTACCTATATCCCGGGAATTAGGATTCTTCGCGTATATCTTCTTTATCATTATTTGCCGAATTATCTTTATTTTCAGGGATATTAAAATACCTGATCCTTTTTTTAGGCTTTTTCAAACCATCTAAAAATTCGTTTATCTTTTCCTCATTTCCTTCATTAATATCATTTTCCGTTAATTCTTCCCATTCATATTTCTTTGGTTGCGGGCCATCGTGCCTGTATAAAATTGCCAATATTAATCCTGCAATTCCTCCGGACAAATGAGATTCCCAGGAAATATCAGGAATAAATGGGAAAATACCCCAAATCATACTGCCATATAAAAAAACAACTATAAGCGAAACAGCAGCCAATCCCGGAGACCTTCTTAGAGCCCCGCTAAAAAATAGAAAAGAAGCCAATCCATAAACTATACCGCTTGCCCCTATGTGGTATGCTTCGCGACCACCGCACCAGACCCATATTCCCGTCATTAACCAGGTCAGGAAAAAAACCTTATAACCGAGAGGACGATAAAAATAAAAAGTGGCAATGCAAAGCACAAGAAATGGTATTGTATTATTTGTTAAATGATTGAAATCTGCATGAATCAGCGGTGCAGTAATAATTCCAATTAATCCATGTGCTTTTAACGGATAAATCCCAAGAAATGTCAACGATGTTCCTGATAATATTTCCATCAGTTTTATGAACCAAATCACCAGTACAAAAAAAAGTGGAAAAATCAAACTATGCTTTAATTTTCGTTTTTCATCCATTTATTTAGCAGAAAAATGCAAGGTCATTTAATTTAATTTGCTTCGCTTTAACTATTTTAATTATAAATCTTAGGTGCTTTACTGAAGAGGAAAAACCAAACCTTAAAATTACCTTTAGTGTAACATTACTTTCAATGTCGTTTAGATGCTCAAAAAACATTTCGACTACGCTCAGTGTGACATTCTGACTGGCTGTCAGGCTGAGCGGAGTCGAAGCCTTTACCAGATAAATTTTCTTAATTAAACGATATTGACATTACATTAATAATTATCATTAAATCTTGAAAATATTCCCAAAGGAAGTTTCCTCCCAGCCCGGTCAGAGCAGCATAGCTCACCTGATTCAATTTTTATTTTACTGCCAAAAACAGAACTTAAAATATTCTCTGGAACTAAAACCGAAAATCCCATCGAATACATGTTCAATACAAAGAAAATATTTTTTTCTTTCAGTAATTTGCTGCAAAGTTTTATAAGTTCGTTAAGTGAATTTTCAAGGATCCATTTTTCGCCATCTGGTCCGTGGCCATATGCAGGCGGATCTAAAATAATTCCATTGTATTTATTACCCCGCCTAACCTCTCTTTGTACAAATTTTAAGGCATCCTCAACAACCCATTTAATATTATTCAGTCTGCTTGCTTCCATATTTTCCCGGGACCAGCTAATAACCTGCTTAACGGAATCGACATGAGTCACATCTGCTCCTGCTGCTTTTGCTGCCAGAGATGCAGCACCGGTATAGGCAAATAAATTCAATACATCTATTTCATTTCCTTTAAATGATTGTAACATATCAAAAATATAATTCCAATTTTCGGCTTGTTCCGGGAAAACACCAACATGTTTAAATGCAGTTAATCCCAACCGCATTTTAAGCTGCATTGATTTGTAATTATAATTCACGAACCATTGTTCAGGCATTCCTTTTTTCAATATCCACTCGCCTCTTTCAGAAGTTTCATCATTGTTAGCGTTTTGTCTTCCTCGTTTAAAATATGCCTGGGCTGATTTTTGCCATTCCTTTTCACTTAAAGCTTTATCCCAGATAGCCTGAGGCTCAGGGCGAGCAATCACATAATTTCCGAAACGTTCTAATTTTTCAAAATTCCCGGTATCAATCAATTCGTAATCTGAAAAATGAGTTGGTGAAACAAGCTGAATCATGTCCTTAAATTATAAATCCCTTTTATTTATTTCCGAAAATTATAGAAAATTCTAAATATGACACTTAAAAAATTAAATCTTTATATTTTTGAATATTATATCAGTGTCTTTAAATTAAAAAAAAACTAATAGGTCATACTTCGACAAGCTCAGTATGACCACAATCCAAAGTCATCCTGAGCTTGTCGAAGGGTGACTAATACAAAAGTAGACGACATTGAATATTTAAAATAAAACCAATGGAAAAAATTTCCAGTTTTCAGAATCCAAAAATAAGAAACCTCATTAAACTCCATAAAGCCCAGGAGCGTAAAGAACAAAAGCTATTTCTGGTTGAAGGATTGAAAGAGATCAAAATGGCGATTGAGGCAGGATATATCATGGATTCATTATTCTGGTGTCCTGGTTTGGGAATTTTAAAACCTGAAATAGAAAACTTAACAGAAACAAATAAATCAATTTATGAAATATCCTCAGAAGTTTTTGCCCGAATTGCTTATCGCGATAAGTCAGATGGTCTGATGGGTGTTTTTTGTCAAAAGAAATTGGAACTGAACAGGCTTGTGCCAGATAAAAACACACTGATAATAATTCTTGAATCCATAGAGAAACCGGGTAATTTAGGTGCTATACTTCGCACCGCCGATGCAGCTTCTGTTTTTGCAATTCTCGTTTGCGACCTTAAAACAGATATTTTTAATCCAAATATCATACGCTCAAGCATAGGTTGCCTGTTTACAAATCAGGTTACTTCCTGCACAAACGAGGAAGCACTAAAATGGCTCAGAAAACATGAAGTTATTATTTATGCATCTGCACTTCATAAAGATTCTAAACCCTATAATCAATTCAACTATAGCAAAAATTCAATTGCATTGGTAATGGGAACTGAATCAGAAGGATTGTCAGAATTCTGGTTAAAAAACTGCGATGAGAAAATAATTATTCCTATGCTTGGGAAAATAGATTCTTTAAATGTATCAAATTCAACAGCTATCTTGGTTTATGAAGTAATGCGCCAAAGAAATTTCACTAAAAAAGTTTAAGTATAGCATCCAATAACGTTTTTCTTGAAACCGGCTTAGCCAGGTATTCATTGAATCCTGCTTTCAAACCTCTTTCACGATCGCCACTTACAGCATAAGCCGTAATTGCAACTACCGGAATTTTTGGATGTTTTCTTCTTATGCTTCGTAACGCTTCAAATCCATTGACTTCAGGTAATTGAATGTCCATAAGAACAAGATCAATATTATTGTTTTTCTCAACTATCCGAATTGTTTCCTTACCATCTTTCGTCCATAAAATATTGGCTTTTGTATATTCAAGGTATTCCTTAATTAATAAAAAATTTGTTTCGTCATCTTCTGCAATTACTATGTTTTTTGATTGTAGAATATCAGGTTTTAGAAGCTGTTCCAATTCCTTATTTTTTTTTGGTTGAAGCATATGTTCACGTTTGTATAAAATTTTTTGATACTATTTTTCACAAAAAAGATACGTTCATTAAATATAGCAATTTAATTTGCCCTGAAAAAATCTTTTTAAAAATTTGGTCAAATAAATAATTCTATAATTCTACTTTGACAGATTTCAAAATCAACCAGTTTTTACCCTTAATCCCAAACGGGAACTGGTTGATTTTTCAGCTTTCTCCCTTTTGGGTTTGGGGTAAAAAAGCTGAAAAATCTCGGAAAAACCTAATCTGTTAAAGTAGAAATAATTGCCTTTGTCTTATTACTTCATAGAGAATCAGAGCAGTTGCTACTGAAACATTAAGCGATTCAATTTTTCCAAAAACAGGAATTTTAATACAATGATCCGCTTTTTTAATTATTTCAGCTGATACACCTGTATCTTCAGCGCCCATGATAATTGCTGCCGGATCAGTATAACTAACTGAATTATAATATTCATCGCCTTTTTCAGATGCTGCAAAAATCTTTAATCCACTTTCGGACAAAAATTGTATAGCACTTAGGATATTACCTACCCGGCAAATAGCAATATTATGTAATGCACCGGATGAAGTTTTAATTGCATCCGCATTGATTTGAGCTGCACCTTTGCCCGGTATCACAATAGCATGTACCCCTGCACATTCTGCAGTGCGAGCTATAGAACCAAAATTCCGGACATCAGTAATATGATCAAGAATTAGAATAAATGGTACTTGTCCCTTTTCATAAAGAATAGGTATCAATTGTTCCAAACGCTGATATTCAATTTCAGAAATATAAGCAATGATTCCCTGATGATTTTTACGGGTAATACCATTCAGTTTTTCATCCGGTACGAACTGGTAGGGAATATCAAGCTCACGACAGCTTTTCATAACCTCGCGCAATACTTCGCCAGTAAGATTCTTTTTTAAAAATAATTTTTCAATTTCTTTTCCAGAACGAATTGCTTCAATCACTGCATGTGAGCCAAATATTATGTTAGATTGTGGTTTCATCTTTTTATTTTTTTAACGGAAACCGGAATCCGGAGACCGGAGACTGGAGACCGAAGATATTGATTTCTATTTTAACTTATTCTTCTTTCTTTGCTTTTGAAAACTTCACTATTCACATCTTCTCAATTCACAACTTCTCATTATTACATTTGCACATTTGCACATCAATTTTTCATCTTCAATTCTTCTACCTCTTTAGAAAATTTTTCCCAGTTGTTCATTTCAATTTCAAGTTCGCTTTTCAATTCCTTGTATTTTTCATAAAATTCATTACTGTAAGATTCAACATGCAATGATTCCGGATCGCCCATCTGGACATCAAGACCTTTAATTTTTGCTTCTATTTTTTCAATATTAGTCTCACATTTTTGAAGATTATTAATGGCCTTCCTGAGAATTTTTTCAAATTCTTTCCTGTCAAAGTATCCCTGCTTATTGTTGGATATTTCTTTAATTTCTTGTTGAGACGAATTAACAATTTTCTGATTGAGTTCAAGTTCACGAAGTGAAGCGATTTTTTTCCTTCGCAAAAAATCATATATCCCACCCAGATGTTCCTTTATTTTTTTGTCTTTAAACTCATAAATTTTATCAACCAAACCATCCAGGAAGTCGCGATCGTGAGAAACGATAATGAGTGTCCCTTCATAATTCAACAAAGCTTTTTTTAATATATCCTTCGACCGGATATCGAGATGGTTTGTAGGCTCATCAAGGATTAACAGGTTATATGGTTCGAGAAGTAATTTTGCAATAGCGAGCCTGGAACGTTCTCCTCCGGATAACACTTTTACTTTCTTGAAAACATCATCCCCTCGAAAAAGAAAAGCACCAAGTATGTCGCGAATTTTTGTACGAATTTCACCAACTGCAACATAATCTATGGTATCAAACACTGTAACATTCTCATTCATTAGCTCATCCTGATTTTGGGCAAAATACCCAATTTTAACATTATGGCCAGGTTTCATATGTCCCTCAAAATCGAGTTCGCCAACAATTATTTTTGACAGCGTTGTTTTTCCTTCTCCGTTTTTCCCGACAAATGCAATACGCTGACGACTTTCAACAATTAAATCTATTTTATTTAAAACCTGTTTGGTTCCGTATTTTTTACTAAGTTCTTTCAATTCCAGGACTATTTTACCTGATTTTACCGGAGTCGGAAACTTTATGTTGATGGTGCTTAAATCTTCTGGCTCAATTTCAACCCGTTCAAGTCTGTCAAGCTGCTTTATGCGTGATTGCACCTGTACCGCTTTACTGGCTTTATATCGAAATCTCTCAATAAATTCTTCCGTATCCGAAATCATTTTTTGCTGATTACGGTATGTTGCCATTTGTTGCTCCCAACGTTCGTGCCTCAAAGTAACATATTTTGAATAACTGACTTTGTAATCGTAAATTTTAGCAAGAGAAATTTCAATGGTACGGTTGGTAATATTGTCCAGAAAAGCACGATCGTGTGATATCAAAATTACTGCTCCCTGAAAATTCTGAAGATAATCTTCAAGCCATTGTATCGATTCGATATCGAGGTGATTGGTGGGTTCATCCAGAAGCAGAACATTTGGCTTTTTCAACAATGTTTTGGCCAACTCAATGCGCATTCGCCATCCTCCGGACAATTCAGTTGTTCTACGGTCAAATTCGCCGATACTAAATCCAAGGCCCAGCAATGTTTTTTCAATTTCAACATGAATATTGGTTCCACCTATTAAAGTAAACCGTTCATTGCATTCTGTGAGCCGCTGAATAAGCTTGCGGTAATCCTGTGATTCGTAATCGTCACGTGAAGTCAATTCTTTGTTAAGTGCAACTATTTCCTTTTCAAGGGAAAGAACTTCTGAGAAAGCTTCTGAAGTTTCTTCCAATACTGTCCGAATGCTGTTAAAAACCATTTGCTGCGGAAGGTAGCCTATGGTAACATCTTCAGATTTTGCAATTACACCTTTATCAGTGTTCTGCAATCCTGCAATAATCTTAATTAGCGTAGATTTTCCGGCTCCATTTTTTCCCACAAGACCAATCCTGTCTTTAGGATTTACCATGAAAGAAATATCATTAAACAGCCTGAATGCTCCAAAACTTAAACTTACCCGGTTAACTGAAATCATTGAATAATTAGAAAATAAATAGTCGGCAAAGATAGAAAATAATATTTCCAATGTACCAATGTGCCAATATGCCAATATGCCATTTAAACAATTTCACAATTCCACAATTAGAAGTTGTGAATTGGGGAGATGTGAATGGAGAAGTAATGATGCGCAAATATGCATATCTTCATATTGCTATATCATTGTATTAATTTAAATTTGCAGGCCAATTAATAAATAAATTTGATGTCAGAAAAAGTTAAAATCGGTCTTATTCAAATGTCCTGTATAAGCGACAGGTCAGCCAATATTAACAAGGCACTTGAAGGAATAAGGGAAACCGCAAAAAAAGGAGCGCAGATAATTTGTTTGCAGGAACTTTTTACTACTCTTTATTTTTGTGAAAAGGAGGATCATGCAAATTTTAATTTGGCTGAACCTATCCCGGGCCCTACTTCAGATAAAATTCAACAAATTGCCAAGGAAACCGGAACCGTAGTTATTGCATCCTTGTTTGAGAAACGTGCGACCGGGATTTATCATAATACCTCAGCTGTTTTTGACGCAGATGGCAAATTTCTGGGGCTGTACCGTAAAAGTCATATTCCGGAAGATCCTGGTTTTTATGAGAAATTTTATTTTACTCCAGGAGATACCGGATATAAAGTTTTTAAAACCAAATTCGGCAAAATCGGGGTTCTTATTTGCTGGGACCAATGGTATCCTGAAGCTGCCAGGATAACAAGCCTTATGGGTGCCGAAATTCTTTTTTTTCCTACAGCTATAGGTTGGGAATTAAATACGTCCCAAAAAGTCAATGAAGAGCAGTACCAGGCATGGCAGACTATTCAGCAAAGTCATGCCATTGCAAATGGAGTGCATGTAGTGGCCGTAAATCGTACAGGAATTGAAGGAATAACAAAATTCTGGGGAGGTTCGTTTGTTTCAAATCCTTTTGGTACCATTCTTTTTCAGGCATCTCACGAAAGAGAAGAAGTTAGTGTAGTCGAAATTGATCTTGAGCAAAACAAACACTATCGCTCCATCTGGCCTTTCCTTCGCGACAGGAGAATTGATACTTACAAGCCAATTTTAAAAAGGTATTTAGATTAAAATTAATGTGCCAATGCGCCAATGTAAAAAAGAGAAGTTGTGAATCGTGGAGTTGAGAAAAGAAGAAATTAAATTGACTCTTTGCGGGATTGAAAACATAGATAAATGGCTGTCAGGCTGAGTCCTCCGCAGAGGAATGAAGCCATAGTTCGACTTCACTCAATATGACTTCTCGTCCAGAACTTTAACCTAGCAATCGCACAACATGTTAAATTAATAAACTAATATTTTAAAATTTTGCAATTATTATGGGAGAAATAAAGGAAATTCTTAAACTATTAAACAGCATTATCCACACTGCTAATTTAAACAAAAAGTAATTTATTATCGGATTTGCCAATTGTCTGCTTTTTTAATTGGCACATTGGTATATTGGCAAATTGAATAATTAAATAAATGAATACTCCGCGTTATTTAGGTTATCGTTTTCCTGCAGAATGGGAAAAACATGAAGCCACCTGGCTCACATGGCCATTCCGTGATGAATCGTTTCCGGGTAAACTTGAAAGTATATATCCTTTTTATTTGCAATTTATTAAGCAAATAGCAGTTGGTGAAAAAGTAAGAATAAATATTCCTGATTTCAGTTATTCTGAATTGATAAAAAATCTTCTTGTTAAAAATAATATAAATGATATTATTGTCGAGTTCTATGTAAATCCAAGTAATGATGTTTGGTGCAGGGATCACGGACCGGCTTTTTTAATTAAACCTGGCAATCCAAAAACCAAAGCTGTTGTTAACTGGGAATTCAATGCCTGGGGAGGAAAATATAATTATGAACTGGATAACAAAATTGCCGAAAACATTGCTTCATGTTTGGGTTTGGAAATATTTAAACCCGGGATTATTATGGAAGGCGGCTCGGTAGATTTCAATGGTGCAGGAACATTACTGACTACGACGTCATGCCTGCTAAATAAAAATAGAAATCCGAAACTTTCTCAAAAACAAATTGAGCAATATCTCTGCGATTATTTTTGTATTGACCAGGTTCTTTGGCTAAATGACGGCATAGCAGGGGATGATACTGATGGACATATAGATGATATTACACGTTTCATTGATTCTGAAACTGTAGTTACTATGATAGAATCAAATAAAAATGATGCCAATTATTTTCCATTAAAAGAAAATTTAAAACTGTTAAAAAAAATGCGTCTGATTGATGACAGGCAAATAAATATCATCGAGTTGCCAATGCCTGAGCCTGTTTATTATGATAATCTGCGTTTACCAGCTTCATATGCGAACTTTTATTTTGCAAACAAAGCGCTAATTGTGCCAACATTTCGTTGTAGAAATGATGAAGTCGTATTAAAATTACTTTCAGAAATTATTAAAGACAGGCCTGTGATAGGCATAGATTCTGTGGATATTATCTGGGGTTTTGGAAGCTTTCATTGTTTAAGTCAACAGGAACCGGAAAATAAAGCCTCCCCGACTCCTCCAAAGGAGTGGTAAAGAAAATTTGATTATTTATTAGAATAAATTAATGCTACCAAATTAAAATACATAGCTTCTCTTTCTCCCTCCCCCTTTGGGGAGGGTTGGGGTGGGGCCTCATTATTATGGGAAAGAAAAAATCATTACCAGTTTTAGAAAACATCGAAATTACCGATATAGCTGCCGAGGGCAATGCCATTGCTCGTGTAAATAATAAGGTATTATTTGTACCAATGGCAATTCCCGGAGATATAATAGATGTTCAACTCACGCGCAAGCGAACTAGCTATATGGAAGGCTTTATTGTTAATATTAAAAAACCTTCATCCTTACGTATTAAGCCTTTCTGTGAACATTTTGGTCTTTGTGGAGGGTGCAAATGGCAGCACCTTCCATACGACGAGCAACTCAAATGGAAACAAAAACAGGTAATTGACAATTTTAAACGAATTGCAAAAGTTGAGATAGGAAAAATTAATGACATTCTGCCTTCTGAAAATACTCAATTTTACAGGAACAAACTGGAATATACTTTTTCAGATAACCGGTGGTTGGACAAAGAGCAAATTGATGGGGAAACATTTATTCGGGAACCGGGAGCTGGATTTCATATTCCGGGTAAATTCGATAAAGTACTTGACATAAATTATTGCTACCATCAACCTGATCCTTCAAACCAAATAAGATTGGCTTTAAAAAATTTTGCTTTACAAAACAAGCTTGACTTTTTCAATTTGAAAACGAAACAGGGATTTATCCGGAACCTGATAATTCGAAATACAAATTTTGGAGAATGGATGATAATTGTCTGTTTTGGCCGGGAAGATAAAAATGAAATATTGAAAGTGCTTGAGTTTTTAGAAAATTCATTTCCTTTACTTCAATCTATAATGTACGTTGTAAATACAAAACAAAACGATACAATCAACGACCTTGAGGTCAGGCTTTATAAAGGTCACGATTATATAATTGAGGAAATGGAAGATCTTCGTTTCAAAGTCAGTCCAAAGTCATTTTTTCAACCAAATAGTTTGCAGGCACTTAATCTTTACAATGTTGTAAGAACAATGGCCAATTTATCGGGAACGGAATTGGTTTATGACTTATATACCGGAACAGGAACAATAGCAAATTTTGTAGCCAGGAAAGCGAAGAAAGTCATAGGAATAGAATATGTAAATGAAGCTATTGATGATGCAAAGGAAAATTCCAGAATAAACTTAATTGAAAACACTGAATTTTTTTCAGGAGATATTAAAGACATATTAACACAGCAATTTATAGAAGATAATAATTTGCCTGATGTTATCATTACAGACCCGCCACGCAGCGGAATGCACACATCGGTCATAAATACCATATTATACGCACAACCTTCCCGAATCATATATGTAAGCTGCAACTCTGCAACCCAGGCAAGAGATATTGGTCTTTTGTATGATAAATATCAGGTAATTGAAATTCAACCAGTGGATATGTTTCCACATACGCATCATGTTGAAAATGTAGCTCTCCTGGTAAGAAGGTAATGAAAGCAATTTAGCTTAATAACCAAATCGAATTTCAATAAACCCAATTCAATGTCGTTTAGATGCTCAAAAAATAATTTGACTATGTTCAGTGTGACACTCTAATTGTTTGTCAGGCTGAACAGAGTCGAATCCTTTACCAGATAAATATTCTTAACTAAACCACATTTAAACCTGATTTGTAAATCCTAATATTTTAATAATCATCGTGTTTATCATAAATAAAATAGTTAACCATGCAATTGAAGTAAGATATTTGTTTTTTATATATCTTTGAACGTTTTTTTAATATCCTAATAACTAGTGAATTATTAAATTAATTTGATTCAAAATAAAAACAATGAATATTTTAAAACTGTTTGGCCTTATAATTGTATTGCTTATTCTACTGACCGGATTGGTTCTGATTTTCTCGAGTCACTTTGACTACATGCCCAAAAATATCAGGATAGTTATGGGATTTTTACTTATAGCATATGGCTCATTCCGGTTAGTCAATATGATAATAAAGCTAAAAAATCAAAGCGATGAAGACACATCTATTGAATAAGACAACTTCAGGAATCATCGCAATAATTTCACTGATTGTATTTTCCTGTGATCCTAATGCCGGATTAAAAGATGAAAACCCGACCCAAGGTAAAATTAAAATTGGGATTGATGAATCGTTTTCTCTTTTAGGAGATGCTGAATTATACACCTTCCAGTCTATTTATTCAAATGCACACATTACACCAATATACGAACCTGAGCTCGGTATTTTAGATGAGTTCATGAATGATTCGGTAAGATTAATCATTACTACCCGTAAATTAACCGATAATGAATTAAGCTATCTTAAAGGAAAACTTATATACCCTGTTACTTCAAGTATAGCATATGATGCTGTGGGTTTTATTGTGAATTCTAAAAACGACGACACCTTAATTCGATATGATATCATCAATGATATTTTTAGGGGAAAAGTGAAAAACTGGAACCAGATTAACCAAAAGAATAATGCAGGAAAAATAAATGTCGTTTTCGATAATCTGAAATCAGCAAACGTCAGATACATAAAAGAAGCATTCAAAATTGACAGCTTCCCGAAAAACTGTTTTGTTGCAAATAAAAATGAAGAAGTAATTAATTATGTCGAAAAGCACATTAACGCATTAGGTGTAATCAGCGTCAATTGGATCAGTGATTCGAGTGACAGTATCACAAGAGGTTTTCTAAAAAGGGTTAAGGTTGTTGCAGTAACTCCAAAATATGATCCTGAAAGCGAAGAATATTATAAACCTTACCAGGCGTATATTGCTGATAAATCATACCCTTTTACCCGTGAAGTATATGTTATAAACCGGGAATCATTTACCGGACTTGGTTCAGGATTTATCGCGTTTGTTTCTGGAGATCTGGGGCAGCGAATTGTTCTTAAAATGGGTATGGTTCCGTCGACTATGCCAGTAAGGCTGGTAAAGGTAAAAAGTAAATTTTAATAAAAAGTTTGCTGTTTACTCTGAAACCTTTATAGTTGAGTGTGAGTATTAATATGTTTAATGATAAAAATTGATAAATAATAAATAATTTAATTATTTTGAACAACACAAATAATTTTTTTACGCTATGAAAATTTTTAATAACCGGGAAATTGGAATGATAAGCTTGACCTTGGTTGGTCTTGTTTTAGTGACGAACAAGCTTGCTTCACAGGATTTAAGTACAGCTCTAAAGTTTTCTCAAAGTGAAAGATATGAAGATGCTGATTCAGTTTTCAAACTACTTTTAAAAGCTTATCCTGCCAATGGAGATGTTTATTTTTACTATGGTGAAAATAATTTAAAAAGTTACATTGCCGACCCTTATTCAAATGCAATTGACGAAGTAGTAAAAGAAGTAACAGGAATATTTAAAAAAGGGATAGCCAGTGACAGCCTGAATCCTCTTAATTATGTAGGTTTGGGTATGGTAATTCTTCTTAATAAAAATGACACAATATCTGCAGATGTATTTTTTAAGAAAGCAGAACTGACTTTCCCGAAAAATAAAAAGAAATATACTGATAAAAATATATTAACGTTAATCAAATTGGGCCAGGCGCAATTATATGCTAAAGAACCTCGTTATCTAAAAGCAACAAACTATCTTGAAAAAGCTATAGAAATTTCACCTAAAAATACCGACGCCTATGTTGCATTAGGAGAAATTTACGAAAGCCAAAACAGTGCTTCAGAAGCCGTAAAATACTATAACAAAGCAGTATATATTGATCCGAAACTAACCGTCCCTTTGGTAAAAATTGGAAATCTTTATATGCGTTCCCGTAACCTCGAAGCTGCAAGAGATAATTTTGACAAAGCAAAGGCAATTGATTCAACTTATGCTCCCTTATACAGAGGATTGGGTGAAATGTACAGTCTATCAGGCCATGACAACTTTTCTATTTTCAACTACAAAAAATTTCTTGCATTATCAGGTAACAATATCCCTGCAAAAATCCAGTACCTGATATCTTTATTCAGGGCTAAAAAATATGCTGATGCTCTTACTCTGGTTGAAGAAATAATGAATTATGATAAATCAAGGAATTATTTAAATCGAATTGCTGCTTATTCAAGCTACGAAAAGAAACCTGCTGACTATCAAAAAGCATTAAAATACATAGAAGCATTAATTCAAAATTCACAACCAGATAAGATTATTGCGAAGGATTATGCATACTATGGCAGGACATTACTAAAACTCAAGGATTCATCAGTGGTCGATAAAGCATTTGATAAGTTGCAATTGGCTTACAAAATGGACACAACTGACCAGGATCTTATTTACGACATAGCGGTGAATGCATATATCAATAAAAAATATCTTCTTTCTTTAGAAATGATGAATAAAAAAATCCTTTCTGGAAAAGCTGTAACAAGCGATTACATGCTTCTTGGGAAAGGATATTATCAGACAGCTCAATACGACAAAGCAATTTCAGTCTATGATATTATACTAAAAACAGATCAAAAAAATATGCCAGCCTGGACTTGGAAAGCAAGCTGCTACGTAGCAAAAGATCCGAATTCACAGGAAGGACTTGCCTTGCCTATTTATGAAACAATTATCAAACTTGGTTTAACCGATACAACAAAATATTTAAATGACATTTATACAGCCTATTCTTATATGGGATCATATTATTTATATTCTCCCAAACCCGATTATACTATATCGGAATCTTATTATCGAAAAATAATTAAACTTGATTCAAAAAATATAGCCTGGCAAATAAAAGGATTAATTTCTCTTGGTTATATTTATTCAAAACGTAATAAACTTATTGAAGCCAGGGAATATTATAATCAAGTGCTTAAATTAGACCCTAATAATAAAACTGCCCTAAGTGAAATCAAAAGATTGACAGCGCTGATAAATATTAACGAAGTTAACAAGCAGCTTAATGAATAATTAGGAAGTTGGGGAATTTTAGATTTAAATTGTCTTTTATTGTTTGAAGTACTACAACATTTTTGAGTAAGAAAAAAAATAATATAAATTAAGAAAAGGCAGCACAATATTTGATATAACTTAAATATTGAAATTATTATCGGCGTCTTGGAAAATAGATAAGAATGTACTTTATTTGTGAACTTATTAAAAAAATAGAAAATTTAATTAATAATTATTAAACTAACATTATATGAAAGCTTTAAAGGAAATTTTCAGTTCAGTATTCAATGTACTTGTAATACTTATTTGTGGTGCTCTTGGATATGTAATTTACAAATATATTATGGGCAATCCTCTTAATTTTATTGATGGCAATCCAAATGGTCACCCGATACAGGGTAATTATCTCGGCATTATTTACAGAGGTGGATTTATTGTGCCTGTCCTTATGACTACAATATTAGTATTACTTACCTTCGTTATTGAGAGATTTATTTCTCTTTCGCGTGCAAGTGGAAAAGGCCGCATCAGTAATTTTTTAAGAACTATTCAAAATCTGTTAAAAGAAAATAAAATTGAAGATGCAGCTGCAGCTTGTGACAGACAAAAAGGTTCACTGGCTAATGTTGTTAAAGCTGGTTTGTTCCGTTACCGTGACTTGCAGGGAGATACTACTTTAGCAAATGATCAAAAAGTGCTTTCGCTTCAGAAGGACTTAGAAGAAGCTACTGCACTTGAGCTTCCTATGCTTTCAAAAAACCTGGTTTTTCTTTCAACTATTGCTTCAATTTCAGTACTTCTTGGTCTTATCGGAACGGTACTTGGTATGATCCGTGCATTTGGCGCTATGGCTACACAAGGTGCACCCGATGCTATTGCCCTGTCAAATGGTATTTCTGAAGCATTGGTTAATACAGCATTTGGTATTTCAGGCTCAACTATAGCTATCATCGCCTACAATTTCTTTTCATCCAAAATTGATTCTATGACATTCAAAATTGATGAAGCTAACTTTAGCCTGGTGCAGACATTTGCTTCTACACTAAAAAAATAATTGTCATAAAAGATTGAGCTTTTTATAGTTTTTTTTGTTTTTAAATTTAAAATTGGTCATTTATGGCAAAACTAAAATTACCGGTTAGAACTCCACGAATTGACATGACGCCAATGGTGGACATGTTTGCCCTTTT
>Ga0265316_10000305_pt1 | contig 55161 bp, 47 predicted proteins | sample 4522metaG_FD_202092 | JGI IMG/M metagenome (GOLD analysis project Ga0265316, IMG submission 202092) | Rhizosphere microbial communities from Carex aquatilis grown in University of Washington, Seatle, WA, United States - 4-5-22 metaG | ecosystem: Host-associated > Plants > Roots > Rhizosphere >... | reverse complement strand
GGGCTAGCCGGGAGACTTCCTGGTGTTCTCTTCGATCTGAACCTGACACAGAGCGAGTTGGGCTTGAAGCCTCAGATGGAAGGCGCGCTCTTGGCCCAGAAGGAATGCGACTGCAACGATGGCAGTGCCGACGATCCAGGCCGCAAGATCATTGCTGAAACCCACCTTCAGGGCAACACCAACGACTCCACCGACTATGAGACCAATGACGGTGTAGACGAAGACTATGAAACCCGCGCGGGCATACAAGCGATCCGCGAACTGCCGGATGATCCCTGGGGCATAGGGAATGGATCCGCCGCGATTTGGGTTGCTGTCCTGTTGAATGCCAAGAAGATTGCCGATGTCGTCGCCCATTGGTCACGTCTTTGACTGCTTGGTGAAGAGAACGGCGAAAAAGACGAGGTAGCACACGGATGGCGCCAACCATGCGTACTTGAGGGTCTGGATGTTCGACACGTAGAACTTCTCGTCAACGAGGGAGATCAGCTGCAGAAGTAGCATGGCGACCGCGCCGCCCGCACCCACAAGAGTGGCAGTCTTGATGCTCATCGCTCCTCGCTCACAATAATAGTTCCTTACTCTTCATCTTCTTGGACACGAGACGACGCCTATGTTCGCTGTGCGACCCGCCTTGCGTCACCGTACGTCGGGCCTGGGGAGGTGTCAAGCGTCAATTCGCGAGGCCCTGGTCCGAACGTGTCCGAACGCCGAGCATGCGTCGGCTGCAAGGTAAACCGGTGGCTTGGCGGCCAAACAAGCCAGCTGCCAGCGAAGACATTCCCGCGACTTCTGCGCGCAAGAGCGACCTGGCCAATATCATTGAGTTCTTCGTCGGCGGTGTACACGTGTCCGCTCTCGGATTTCTATGAGTCGCTAGGTCATGCCTCCACCGACAGGGTGACCTGGAATCCCGTTTGCCCACGTTTGGAGCTGCAACCATCACGACCTGAACAAGCCGATTGTCATCGCGCCCGTGCTCGGCGGTCTCCACGCTGACTACCGCAGGGCCGCGTAATCAATGAACTTCTCGACGGACGAACAGGGTAGCCAGCACGCCGATGGGAAAGACAAGCCTTCACTGCCACTCTCCCACTACATCTCTTGGAGCGAGCTGCTCCGGAAAACGTTCGATCTCCCAATCAACTACCGCTGCGGCCTCGGCATCCTCGCCGGTACCTCCCAGACGCAATACGCGGCAGCCTCGGCGCGGACCAGTCGCGACCAGCCCTTGCATGGAGGCATTGGCCAGATGGTCGAGGGTCAGCTGCTGGTCCTTGCCTTCCCCCGTGAGCTGTCCCAGGTAGCGCGTGACCTTCCGGCACACGGCACGCGCCAGCCGCGCAACGTCCTCGTCCCTGGGTGCGGGCAGCGGGTGGAACAGCATGCTTCCATCGGGCTGCGCCGCGAACACGCCATCCATCGCGATAACGTGAAGATGAACATTCAAATTGAGCGACGATCCAAATCGTTGCACGACGGTCAGGCTTCCGGTCTGCAGCCGACCGTGCAGCTTGCGCTTCCGGGCGCGGCGGCGAAGGTCGGAGTTGACGGCACTGATGAATGCGCCAAGCACCACGCTTGTGGAATCGGCGGAATAGGCCATCCTGAATCGCAAGGCATAGGGCAGCGACAGGACATATTGCCGGGCAGGCACTTGGGGGGAAAGGTGATCCACACAGAAAGCTGCTGTGTCGGCCATACGGCGACCAAGACAGCTTGGGCAAAACCCACGTCGCCTGCACACGAACGCCACGACTCTGCAGTGCCCACAGTCTTTGCACCGGACGCGAAGAAAGCCATGGGCCGGAATGCCGCAACGAAGGTAAGCCTCGAACTCGTCAAGCACAAAGGCGGGCAGTTCGCCGCCTCCCGCTTCCAGATCTGCCAGGAACGTCGACCAGTGTTCCTGGATCGTTCTGAAGAGCAGAGTCGTTTCGGGACAATGGCGCTCGTACGTGACCGCGCCCGCGGTCGCGTGGGTGTGACAGTTTGCTGCCGGTTGCGTGGAAAGCACCAGCAGGAGTTGTCGGCAACGGGACGAAAGCAGTTGCTAGCTGAACATCGCCAAGGGCGCCGTGCAAGTCGGTACTGCTGGCGCACGGCCTTCAGCACCTGCGCGAACGAGAACAGCTGCCGGCCCACCGGCGGGAAGGTGTACAGGTGAAAGCCCTGGCTTGCGACGGCGCGCCAGCCAAAGAGCGGCCGAGGCTGACAACGTGGCCCGGCTCTTCCGCCACGACTTCCGTTCTGGCTGCAAAAGAGAACGATGGGCCGTGCCGGGCGACGCCGGTTGCGGCTAGATCACCGGCGCACTTCCCAGTTGCAGAAGCCGCAACAGGCGCGAGATGAGCATGGAATCCCCGCCGATCTTCAGCCTGCCGCCCAGAAAGATCTGCATGGCGGCCTGTGTCCCACCGTCGATCATGCTGCGGAAGTCCTCGTCGGTGATTTCAATGGTGCACTGAGGTTGGCCAATGCATCCGGATTGGCAGATGGGCGGCGAGCTGATGAGGTCGGCGGTCCAGGTTCCGCCGTCAGCACCAGTGACGGTGAACAAGAAAATCGCGGCCACCTCCTTGGCCTTTTCAGGGTGACGGCTCAAGACATCCGGGACGCGCCGCTCGAAGAAGTCTTTCACCGAAGTGGGCATTGAACCTCAGCGCGCGATTGTGGCTGGGAAGTGGCGGCTGTCAATGTCAGTCAGCGTTTGGGCGCGGCTTTGTTCGCATAGCGTTGCGCCACTCGATCCGCGTAGCCGTCGATCTGCTTGAGCGGAACGCGCGTGATGGCGAGCGCTCCGTCGCGGATGTCCTCGGTGATGGTGGCGCCGGCGGCCACCACCGCGCGCTTGCCCACGCGCACCGGCGCGACCAATTGCGTGTCTGAGCCGATGAAGGCGCCATCCTCGATGATGGTCTGGCGCTTCTCATAGCCGTTGTAGTTGCACGTAATGGTGCCCGCGCCCACATTGACCCCTTCGCCCACGATGGTGTCGCCCAGGTAGGTCAGGTGGTTGGCTTTGCTGCCGCGGCCTAGGCGGGTCTTCTTGGTTTCCACGTAGTTGCCCACGTGCACGTCGGGCCCCAGCTCGGTGCCTGGCCGCAAATGGGCAAACGGTCCCACCTTGGAGCCTGGTCCGACAATGGACTGGGTGGCCACGGTGTAGGGCAGGAGCACGGCGCCTGCGCCCACCTCGGTGTCGCTGAGAATGCAGCCGTCGTCGATGCGCGCACCAGCGCCAATCTTGGTGCGGCCGCGCAGTACCACGTTGCGGCCGATCTCGGCGTCGGTGTCGATGGTGACACTGGCCTCGACCAGCACCGCCTCGGGATCGCGGAAGGTGGCGTGCTTCATCCAGCCTCCGACGATGCGCCGGCACAGGATCTTCTCGACCGCGATCAGTTGTTGCCGATCGTTGATCCCGGCCATCTCCTCGGCGCTGACGCTGACTGAAACGACGCCGATTCCAGTCGCGGCCTTGGCGATGATGTCGGTCAGATAAAGTTCGCCCTGGGCGTTGCGCGGCGACAGTCGCCCTGTGGCCTGGCGAAGGAAGGCTGCTGGCGCGGCGTAGATGCCGGCATTGACTTCGCGGATGCGGCGCTCATCGTCGCTGGCATCCTTCTCCTCGACGACTCCCACGACACGGCCCTGGCCGTCGCGGATCACGCGGCCGTAGCCATGCGGTTCGAACAGCTCGGCAGTCAGAAGGGCCAGGCTGCCTCCTTTGCGCGATTTCTTCACCAAGGCAGTCAAGGTCTCGTGGCTCAACAGGGGAACGTCGCCGTAGAGAATGAGAACCGTTCCCTCCCACCCGCGCAGGGGCTCGAGGCCCAGACGGACAGCATGCCCGGTTCCCTTCTGTTCTGTCTGCTCGACCACGGTCACAGTGCCCTGTCCGTGGCGAGCCACGAGCGCCTTCTCCACCTCGGCGCGCTGGTGGCCGAGCACGGCCACGATGGGCGAAGCGTGCAGTTCCAGCGCCCGCTCGACGGGATACGAGACCAAGGGTACGCCCAAGATCGGATGCAACATCTTGGCCCGTTCTGAGTACATGCGCGTGCCCTTGCCAGCCGCCAGAATCAAGCACGCCAGGTCGTTCTTCGCTTTTATTTGGCCACGACTCACGAGGATCCTCCGGGGCCTCGTCTACCATCCCACGTCAAAAGGCGCACCAGCGAAAAGCGAGTCAGCGGCTGCCCCGTTCGATCTCTGCGTCCTCCTCTCTCCCCTGCGTGTCATCCAGCCGCAGTTCGCCGTCCAGTCGACCGCGCTTGCCTAGCCTGTTCTCGCAACCCTCAGACGTACGGAATTGCGGTATACAATCCTGCCCATGCCGTCCTACGTCCTGGTAGTCGAGAGCAATCCCGTGCTGGCTCGTCGCATTAACGAGACGCTCGGGGAAGCGAACTACTTGCTCTCGACCGAGGCCGAGCTGACCTGGGCCCGGCGGACATTGGCCGTGCGGGCGCCCGATGCTCTCATCCTGGACACCACCCTTTCCGACGGCAGTGGCTTTGCGCTGGCCGACGAGGTGCGCCGGAATCCCGCCACCGCCCGCATCCCAATTTTCTTCGTGGCCAGTACCCACCGCGGAGCCAGCCATCAGGCCGAAGCGCAGCGGCGCTTTGCCCCGGCCGAGTACCTTTCCACGCCGCTCGACACTGATCGCCTGCTGGCGCGTTTGCTCGAGACCGTGCCGCCCAGTGAGCCGCCCGAGGCACCCGCCGTGCCCAACTACCCAGGCGCAGCGGTTGCCGATTCGGAGCAGAAACGTGAGAAGCGCGCCGTGGAAACCACGGCCAAGCACTTCGTCGAGGGCGAGGCGGAGATGCACGGATCGCTGGCCCGCCAGCCCTTCGCCCGCATCGTGCAGCGGGCGTATTCCGCTCGCATGTCGGGTACCCTGCTGCTCTCGCGCGGCGATACCAAGAAGATCGTCAGCTTCGACGAGGGCTACCCGGTCTCGGTCCGTTCCAATATGCTGTCCGAGTGCCTGGGTCAGATCCTGCTGGAACAGCGTCTCATCTCTGAGGAGACGTTGGAGGCTTCCCTGCGTCGCATGAAAGAGACGCACCAGCATCAGGGAGAGGTCCTGGTGGCGATGGGCGTGCTCTCGCCCTACAACCTGTCGCGCGCTCTCATGCTGCAGATGGAATCGAAGTTGCTCGAGATCTTCTCATGGACCAGCGGCGAGTTCATGTTCAAGAAAGGCATGTCTCGCCAAGACGCGCCCATGCGATTGGAACGGACCCCGGCGGCCCTGATCTTGGAGGGCATCCGGCGCCACTACGATGCCGAGCGCATCCACAGCGTGTTGCAACCCTTCTCAGGGAAATACCTGACGCCCAATCCTGACCCGCGCCGACGCTTGCAGGACATCACCGCCGATGCCAACGAGCGACGCTTCATCGATGGGCTCGACGGCACAGTCAAGTTGGAGGCAGCCCTGGCCTCATCGCCCATTCCCATCGAGCGCGCACGCCTGCTCTTGGTGGCCATGTCCGAGGCCGGCATGATCACGCCCAGCCAGGCGCCCCCGCGTGGGGATCAGGACGAGATCCGACGCACGCCCCGGCCGGTGGATCTGGGCAGCGCCAGCATGCCGACCGGCGATCGCAGCCGTGAGGAGCTGGTCGCCCTGTTGGCGGTGATGCGCGTGCAGAGTCACTTCGAGGTGTTGGGCGTCGAGCGGGAAGCCACGCCCGCCGAGATCGCGGACGCCTACGATGCCCTGGCGCGAGACTTCCATCCCGATCTCTTCCGCCTGCGCGGCGAGGACGTGCGCGACGTGGCCCAACAGATCTTCGAGCGTCTGGAACAGGCCTTCCAGGTCCTGCGCGACAGTGGTTCGCGGCGCGATTACCTGATTGAATTGGAGAGCACTCCGTTGCCTGCGGGATCCGATGCGCAGGCGGCCCGCGCCTCGGAATCCGTGGCCACCGCAGCCGAGCGCGTGTACTTCACAGGTGTGTCGCACCTACGCGGTCGGCGCTACCCGCAGGCCGCCGAGGCCTTTCGCCGGGCCACCACGTTGGCGCCCATGCAGGCGAGCTATCGCAGCGCCTTGGGATGGGCGCTCTATCGCCAGGCGCCCGCTGACACGCGCGCCATGGCCGCGGGTCTGGCCGAGCTGCGCCGGGCAGTGGAGACCGAGCCCGGCAATCCCTGGGTGCGCATCTCGCTCGGTCGCTTCTACGCCGAAACCGGGCTGCCCGATGATGCCATCCGCGAATTCGAGGCAGCCTTGGGCATGAGTCCTGGTCTGGCTGACATCGAAGAAGAAATCCGGCGCCTGAGAGGTGTCACATGATCAAGTCCGAGTTCGCCTGGATGAATGGGAAGTTGTTGCCTTTCGCACAGGCGACCACCCACGTGACGGCCTTCACGCTCCACTATGGTGTGGCGGTTTTCGAAGGTATCCGTTGCTACAAGCGCAACGATGGCCGCAGCGCGGTCTTCCGCCTGCGCGAGCACGTGGATCGGCTGGTCACCTCGGCCAAGATTTGCGACATGGCCGTCCCCTATTCGCGTGAGCAGATCGAGGCCGCCTGCCTCGATATTCTGCGCGCCAACAAGCTGGAAGAGGCCTACATCAGGCCGCTCGCCTACCTGGGCGCTGGTGCGCTGGGGCTCGGCTCGCGCGACAGCCCGGTTGAGCTGATCGTCATTGCCTTCCCCTGGGGTGCCTATCTGGGCGCCGAGGCTCTCAACAAAGGCATCCGCGCCCACCTCTCCACCTACGTACGCGGGCACCTCAACCACACCATGAGCAAGGCCAAGATCTCCGGTCAGTACGTGAACTCGGTGCTGGCCAAGCGCGAAGTGGTGAGCCTGGGGTACGACGAAGCCATCATGCTGGACGCCGCCGGGGCGGTGGCCGAGGGCACGGGCGAAAACATCTTCATGGTCCACCGCGGCCGCCTGTATACCCCGCCGCTGTCCATGCCCATCCTCGACGGCATCACACGCGACGCGGTCATCACGCTGGCGCGCGAGAACGGGATCGAGGTCGTGGAACAGGCCTTCACGCGCGACATGCTGTACGCGGCCAGCGAGGTCTTCTTCACCGGCACCGCCTGCGAGGTCACGCCGGTGCGCGAGATCGACAAGATCTCCATCGGTGCTGGCGAGCCAGGCCCCATCACGCGCAAGCTGCAGGCGGCTTTCACGGCTGTGGTCAAAGGTGTTTCTGAGGCTCATTTGGAGTGGCTAGCGTTCTTGTGATGGCCCTCGCGAGTTTCAGAGCTGGTCAAGGTTGAAGGCGAGTCGCGACCGTCGGATACTAGCCCAGTGACTCGGTCTGCGCTTTTCGTTTTTGCCTTCGCGGCCGTCGGGTGTGGCAACATGTTCTCTTCGGGCAGCCCGCCGGGCGCGGCGCCCATGTCTGAAATATCGGCCGCCGTGCGAGCTCTGCGTGCGCGCGTGCTGGAGGACATGGCGTTCGTGGCCGAGGGAGACACGGATCCCAAGCTCAACGAACGGATGAAGGCGGCGGTGCAGGCCGAGCTGGGCCACGGTGGCCTCACCGTGCTGCACGGCCGGGATGGGACGTCCGACATCGACATTCGCCTGGAGATCCGCGCGAGCGCAGGTCTCCTTTTCCTGCGCGGGCATGTGACTCTGACGGCCGAAAGCGATGGCACCGCGGTGGCCATGGCGGTGACGCGCGATGAGTTCCACCGCGAGGGGGACTTCCCCCTCATCATGGCCGGCAAAGCGGTGCAAGCCCTGCTTCACTCACCCGCTCTGGCGGAATTCGCTGAGAAGAAGAACCCGCGTCCGGTCGCGGTCCCGCGCGAGCCACGCTCAGCCTCGGGGGAGACGAAACCCAGCCCGGAGGCTGTGGCCAGCGCCAAGCAACACTTCAACCAGGGCAACCGCCACCACGAACTCGGCCACTATCAGGAGGCCCTGAGCGAGTTCGAAGCCGCCTACATGGCCGTTCCTGATCCGGTGTTCCTCTTCAACATCGCCCAGTGCCATCGCAAGATGGGCCATGACAAGGAGGCGATTGAGTTCTACAAGAGTTACCTGCGCAATGCCCCCAATGCGCCCAACCGGGCTGACGTGCAGAAGCGGATTCTGGAGCTAGAGGGCGGTCGACACAACTGAGGCCCTCTGGCTTCAGTCGAGGGCGGCTCTAGTGGTGGTGGTGGATTGAACAGTTGGGGCCGTTGAGGCCGGGCCCCACGTTGTCGGTGGGATCGCCCGAGTTTGTCATGTCACTTTCGTTGAAGGTGTAGGTGATGCCAGCGTTGAGCGTCACTGTGGCTTGGGGCGTGGTGACGGTGGGATCCGCGCAGTCCAGGTAGATGCCATAGCCCAGGCTGTACGTGAACGAAGAATGGTCCACCACAAGCTGGGAGGTCGAGTTGCCGTTCTCGAGAATGAGGTCGCCTCCGCCAAGGCTGTCGCTGCCAGCATAGGAGATGTCGGCATAGCTAATATGGGCCGAGCCGTCGGCCCACACTTCGATGCCGACCCAGTCGCCTTGATTCGGCGACGCCGCAAGTGAGGTGAGGACCACGCGTTTGCCAGCGGCGGGAGTGCCCGCAATCACGAGACTGCCAGGTCCTCCGTAGCCGACGCTGAAGGGCAAAGGGGGATTGGCTGCGGCGAACATGAGAGTCATGCCAGCACCGAGGGTCAGGACCGGGCTGTTCGAACCTTCGATCCACAGGCCGTCGGTGACCGCGATGGCCGTTCCCGGATCGCTCCAAGATGTCGTCGAGCTGATAGTCCCACCGGCGATCTCGATCATGGCGCCACCGTTGAAGGTGTTGCCCGCACCGATACCCGCAAACGAGGGCGCCAGGACCGAGATGGCATATTGGCCATCCGGGATATTGCTGAAGGTCGAGTTCGTGATGACGAAGTTCGAGTCAAAGTCCCACTCCAAGATGCCATCGGAGTCCGGGCCCACGTGGTCGATTGTGACGTGATCGATTGTCACGGCGTTGGGCGGCACGCCGTCGCCGACGATGCAAGCACTGCGATCCGCGCCGCAGTAGTCCAACCTGACGTACGCGACCCGGGTGCCAGCCATGGTGCCATCGACCAGGCGGATGCCTGCCCAGTCCCCGGGCAAGGGCGGCGTCGCGGCCGAAGTGAAGGTGATCGGGTCCTGCGCGGTTCCCACCGCGACCAGCTTGCCCAGATCGGTGTTGCCGATCTGAAGAGCAACGTCGCCGTCGAAGCTCAGCGTGACACCTGGCTCGATGGTCAGGACGGCGCCCTTGTTGACCTCGATGGACTGCGAGATGCTGTACGGGCTGCACGCTTTGGTCAGCGTCAGGTCGGAGAGAACGCTGCCGCCTTGGAATCCACAAGCGACCGGCAACGAATCCAGCGCAGCGCCTGAGTCGTCAGTGGAGGCGACAGCATCAGCCACTGCGCCAGCATCGGCTGCGTCGGCTTGGACGTTGACAGGCCCGTCGGGCGGCAGCAGCGGGGCCACATCAACGATGGCATCGGGCATAGGGACAGCAAGGAGGTCTATCGTAGCCGCAGGGCCGTCTGCAGATCTCGGAGCTGCATCATCTTTGGGAGCTGCATCATCTTTGATGGTGCTGCTGGTGCCGCAGCCCACAAGAAGAAATGGAGCGCAAGAGAGCACGAGGACGACAGAATGTTGAGTGAATCTAGTCATGTCTGTTCCTTTCAGTCTGTCCGCGGGTGGCCGAGATACGCCGCAGGGCAAACATTTTACGCTTCTGTAGATTCTTCGCCAGAAACCTGCGGACGGGAGGGTTTGTTGGCCCATTCGCAGTCTGTCCGTCACGTGGTCGTGCGCGCGACCGAGAATGTTCCGGGTCGCAGGAGCCACGCCAGCAGTGCGATGGCCACCACGGCCAGACCGGTGGCCAGCCCCCACCACAGGCCAGCCAGCGATTGGCCGTGGCGCAAGCCCATGAGCCAGCCCAGGGGCAAGGCCAGAAGGTAGTAGCCCACCAAGGTGGCCACGGCTGCCGGACGGGTGCGGCCCAGACCACGCAGGATTCCACTGGCCACCACCTGCGTCCCGTCGAGCATCTGGAATCCCGCGGCGATGGGCAGGATGGATGCCGCGGCCGCGGTCACCTTCGGGTCAGCGCTGTAGAGTCCGGGCAGGCGCCAGCGCAAGAAGTAGAAAGCGAGAGCGAAAAGGCTCATCACGCCAGCACCCAGGGCCAGGGCCAGAAGGGCGCTGCGACGGGCCCCGCGCAGGTCGCCCGCCCCCACCAGGTTGCCCACGCGCACACTGGCCGCCATGGAAATGCCGAGCGGGAACATGAAGCTGAACGAAGCCAAATTGAGCACGATGGTGTGCGCCCCAAGCGGCACCAGGCCCAGCCGCCCCGCCAGCAACGTCGTCAGCTGGAAGGCCCACACCTCAAGGCCGAACTGCAGCCCAGTGGGCAGACCCAGGCGCAGGATGTGTCCCATGGGGGCCGGAGCCAGAACCTCGCGGCCCCAGGGAACCCACGCGGCCCGGTGCAACCCCCAGGCAAAAGTCACCGCAAGCAGCAGGCCCGGCATCAACAAGCGCGCGACCGCGCCTCCTAGTCCAGCGCCCAGCACACCGAGCGCTGGCAAACCGGCGCCCCCGAACACGAGCCACCAGGTGACCACCAGGTTGATGAGGTTGACCGCGACCGTGACCCAGAAGGCCGGCGCCACCAGCCCGCGGCCAGCCAGGTATTGCCGGTTCACCGTGAAGAGCAGCAGCCCGAACGCCGTGGGGGCTTGCACCGCCACGAAGCGAGCCCCATCAGCCACCAGCTTGGGATCCTGCCCGGCCAAGCGCAGCACCGGCGCGGTGAACAACCAGGCCACACCAAGAAGAGCGCCGAGCAGCAGCGAGAGCACGAGGCCGCGCTGGAAGGTCAGCGCCACGCCCCGCGTATCGCCCGCGCCGTAGCCCTGGCTGATGATGGGATCAGCACCCAGCACCACGCCCATGGCCGCCAGCCCCGTGCCGTGCGTCCAGGCGTTGCCCAGCGACACCGCGGCCAGCACGCCCGTACCGGCGCGGCCAGCAATGGCTGCCTCGACCACGCCCAGGGTCATCAGACCCACCTGCGCGGCGACAAACGGCGTTGCCAACCCGCCCAGAGTGCGGAGCTCGCGGGCAAGCGAAGGGGCTGCGGGCGGATTCACTGCGGAGGAGAGAGAGGGATTCGAACCCTCGGTACCTTGCGGTACACATGATTTCCAATCATGCACCTTCGGCCACTCGGTCATCTCTCCGGGGGAGCGACAGATATTCGGTTTTCGGAGGAGAGAGTGGGAGTCGAACCCACGGTACCTTTCGGTACACCTGATTTCGAATCAGGCGCCTTCGACCACTCGGCCATCTCTCCGGCAATGATCTTGATGAGTTAGCAGTGTTCCTTCCGTTTTCGGCGACCAGCCTTGGGGCCTTGGATGCGGCATCGGGCCTTCGGGAGGCCAACATATGCCGCGATTACTGGCCATGGGTCAAGCTGAAGTCAACCGGCGGGGCAGGGTGCACCGGGACAGGGAAAACTGCACGCCAGCCAGCCACCTCGGTTGGCCAGGCTCGTCCCGGTGGTGAGTGATCGCCGTCACGTCCATCCGTGGTTCCTGCCGGATGCGAATAGACACCTCCAGATCCTTCTGCCAGCATGGAGGTATCTCCTAGGCCGCGCAGCGAGGTGACGCATGAATAGGCAGTGTCTGGCTTTGGCCCTTCTCTTGAGCGTTGGTCTTGCAGGGGCAGCCCGCGCCGACCTGGTACCCCTTCCTCCGGACGTTTCTGCGTGCCTCTCGCTCACGGCTGGCAGCCCGTGCACCAACAACGGCCCGGGCACCTGCCAGAACGCGACCTGCACAACCAGCGCGAATTCGTCCGGGTACGGCTGTTTGAAGTGCGTCCCGAATGGCGGCTGGAAGGACTCCGGCAGCGATCAGAGCAAGGACAGCTCGGGCTGCTCGATCGGCGGCCGCTTGGCGCGCACTATCGGCCCCTGGCTGGCCGCAGGTTTGTTCGCTGCGGCCATGATGCTCACGCGGCGCAGGCCCCGCCGCTAGCTGACTCTCTCCGCGAGAACTCGACGAGATGGGTGCATGGCTACAGGCTTTTCTGTTCACCCAGATCGTCGAGGTGCCCATCTACATGCGCACCATGCGCTGCTCGGTCTGGGCAGCGTTCGGAGCGAGCGCGATCACCCACCCCATCGTGTGGTTCGGATTCTTCCATCGCGCGGTTCCCGGCAGCTACACCACCAAGATCGTTGCAGCCGAGCTGTTCGCCTGGTTGGCTGAGGCTGCCTACTTCCGCTTTGCCTTCAAGCGCAGGCGCGCGTTGTTGTGGGCACTGTGTGCCAACGCGGCCAGCCTCGGCTTCGGGATGCTGTCGCGCCGGCTGTTCGGCGTTCCGTAGTCATTCAATCCTGGGCCAGGCCGCGACGACTGAGCCGGTGCAGCGCCACTGCAAGAACTGCGGCCGAGAGAGCGATGAGCAGCACGAAGGTCCAACGACCAAAGAGTTGTTTCCCCGCTGGAACGAAAGTCGGGAACGCCCCGGCGATCAGCGCCAAGCAGGGCAGGCCAAACGCGGTCGCTGGCCAGCGGGGCATGAGCGCGTACACGGCAACCAAGGTCACGGCCATGGTGCTCTGAAAAAGCAGGACTCCAGGCAGCGCCAGGAACAGCGAGCCGCCAGAGAAGGCGATGAGTGGCAACGACAGCAGGAGCGCCCCGGTGCTCACGCGCAGCCAACCCAGGCGGTCAGCCACCATGCCACCCACGAGCTTTCCCAGGAAGCCCGCTGCCGGCAATCCGATCACGACCGCCAGTCCACCGGCGCACTGGAAGCAGGCGCCGAAGCCGACAAAGGAACGGACCGCGACTGACACGAGCAGAAGCATCAAGAGGATCAGCCAGGGAACGACCGCAGGCTGCGCTGCTGCCCCGCTCGGTGCGTTCCGCTCATCCGCCGCCGGCTTGTCCAAAGTGACCAACGCGATGACCGCAAAGGCCAGGGCGACATAGATGGGAAAGGTCGAGCCCCGGCCCGTGCGTCCCATCCACAAGCCCAGGCCAAGACCGAGCGCTCCTGGCGCCACGAACACCCCGGCCGGCGCGGCTCGTCCGCCTGAGGAACGCAAGACCAAGCCGCCCGCGCCCAGGTGAAACAGGGCATTGCCCACACCTGCAGCGATCATGGTCGCCAGCGAGGGAATTGGCCCTGGGGCCAAGACCAGGGCAGCGATGGCTGCGCCAACGATCATGGACAGTCGCGCCAGGCGCAGCCGATCCACCAGCAGACCCAGCGGGAACTGCAGACCAAAGGCGAGCCAATCGTAGCCGGCCACGGTCCAGAAGGCGCCCAAGTCTCCCACGGTCGAGCCATGTGAGGCGCGCACCACTGCAGCCACACAGGCGGCGTCCACCAATGCGTGGATGCCACCATAGATGGCAGGGCGAAAACGCGACTGTGCGGACAGCGGCTGAAGCTTCATTGGCGCTATCCGCGCCGGCCGCGAACCTGACAGAGGCGCAGTTCGCCGACGGCCACACCGTCCCGGCTGCGCACCGCCACGTTTAGCTGATCGTCATCGGACGATGGCGCCCAGGTCACCTGCCGATCCGTGCCGACGACTTCGCCGTCGCTCTGCCAGCGAATGCTGAGCGGCTCCTCGGCACCGGTCAGGCAAACCTGCACAGCGCCGTCCACCCATTCGCCCACTACGCGAATCTCGGGCGGCAGGCACAGGGGTAGGTCGCGGCCGCGCGGCGACCGACGGGGTGTGGTGTCAGCCCAGTGGCCCCCGCCTTCAGTGGCCCCAGGCGCTCCGCGGGTCGACGACAGGGCGCCAATGGGAGCCACCGGCGGATCGGAGACTGGGAAGGCAGCGTCGACCTTCTGCACACCGGCGTCGCTGGGTGGAAGCATGTCCGCAATCATGTAGTCTGGCCGGCCCGCGTCCGGTGGCGGCGCCGGGTCGTAAACGGTATTCCCCGAATCGCGGACGTCGCTGCGACCCGCGTCGGGCACCAACGGATCTACGACAGGGCCGAAGTCGGGCCGGGCGGCGTCCGGTGGTGGCAGCGGGTCGTAGATGATCGCGTCCGGAGCGCGGCGCGCGTCCGGCGGGGGAAGCATGTCCGCAATCATATAGTCTGGACCCGCGTCGGGCCGGGCCGCATCGGGCGGGGGCAGCAGGTCGTAAATGATATGCCCATCCGGCGGTTGGTAGAAGCTCGCGTCTGGTGGTGGAACCGGGTCGGCGATGATGGTCGTGTCCGGCGGCATGGGGCGTGCGTCGGGCGGAGGCAGCGGGTCGTAGACGATATTCCCGTCGGGCGGGGGCAGCATGTCCGCGATCATGTAGTCCGCGGTGGCGTCGCGGTGGCCGCCGTCGTGGGGAAGTCCCAATCCGCCGCTGTTGCAGCCAGGCGCCCACAAGGCCAGCCAACCGGCAAAGGCTGCTCCCTGGGCCGCACGGACAACCTGTCCTGCCGGCCGTCGCCGAACTGTCTCGCGCCGACGTCCCACGGCCGCGAAGGCGCGCAGATCGGACATCATGGCATCCAGGGCCGCGTGCCACACACGGTCCGAGCCCGCCACGCGCAGGCCGAGATGGGCCGTCTCGCGCGCGATGCGATCGTCGTCGTGCGGATCCAACTGGCTGGCCAAGTCCAGCGCTTGTTCGAGCAACTCGGCAGTGTCGAGCGAGATGTTCTTGGTGAGTTCGCGGGCGCGCTCGCGCAAGCGTTCCTTGCGAATGTCGCCGACCCGGTAGAACCAGTCGAGCACGCCGCAGGAATAGTTGAGCCCCATGTAGCGATTGGCCACGCCGTCGCTGGCGAAGTTGCGTTCGCGGAAAGCCGCCGAGGAAATGCGGAAGAGCAGCTCGGCGCGATCGTCGGCCAAGCGGTAGTCCCAACCCAGGAAGCTGCCCGACAGGCTGCCGGTTTTCGCCAGCTGGCGGTGCAGGGGAGTGCCCAGGTAGGGCTCGGCCCGACAGAAGTTCACCGGGTGCTCGGCGAAGCGGCGCATGAAAGCGATGTTCTCGGCCACATCGTCCAGCCTGGTCTCGGGCTCGAAGATCAGCAGGTTGTAGCAAGGGGTGATGCCGGCGTCGCTGCAAGCTTCGAGGGCTTGGCCCATGGAGGCGACCGAAACTCGCCGATTCAGGTGGTCGGCCCCGCGCTGCGAGGCGTTTTCCACACCGACGTAGAGACGGATCACGCCCAGCTCGGCCAAGCGGCGCGCGAGTTCGGGCGTGACGGTATCGGGCCGGCACTTGCCCACGAAAGCCGAGCGCTCCATGCCCGCCTCGTCGAGATAGCGGCTGATGGCCCCGACGCGCGCCAAATTGTCGGCGGACCGGGGCAGCAGGAAGTTCTCGTCGTGGAAGCAAAAGATCGCGCTGCCCCCCACGGCCCGGCCCAGCACCGCCAGTTCGGCCGCGACGTTTTCCGGTGAACGCAGTCGCAACAGCTTGCCATGCGCCCCATGAGCGCGGGCATCGCGCAGCACGGTGGTGATCGAACAGAAACTGCAGGAAGCCCAGCAGCCGCGGCTCCCGCTCACCGGAACAAAAGGGATGCGCATGTGGCGCGCGTGCGGCCGATAGCGTCGCGCGATGGGCAAGTCGTCGAGGTCGTGCGGCAGGCAGCGCGGAGCAGTCCGCACCACGGCGCCGCGAGCGTCGCGGAACGCGATGCCAGCCACATCAGCCAGGCCCTGCTTGCTGGCGAGTGCCGCGAGCAGATCGACGATGGTTTCTTCACCGTCGTAGAGGACCACGCTGTCCACGCCGTAGCGACCAGCCAGAACCTCGGCGCAGCCCATAGTGGCGAAGTGGCCCCCGGCGGTGATGTGTCCGCGAAATCCGGCCTTGCGCAGAGCCGTGGCCAGCGCCAGGAAGTCCAAGCCGCGGTGCTGGTATTGCGCCGCCAGGCCGACCAGGTCGGGATCGCTCGACGTGATCTGGTTGACCAAGTTGGCAGCCCGGGCGCTGTCGTTGAAGCCCAGTACCTCCACCCGGTGGCCGGCCCCGGTCGCGGCTGCTGCAATCATGCCCATGCCCAGGTTCTCTTCCACGTCAGCGCCAACGAGAGTGAGCCGCATTTTGGATCTCCGTTTGTCAAGCAGGGGCGTTGCTACGACCAAGCCCTGCGGCTTGATGTTAGCACCTCCCCGACGAGGACAGGTGTGCGCGCCGTCACACGGTCGCATCAGCCTGGGAACAATCGATCATCTTGCGGGCGAACGTGGACAACGGTAGTGACGCCAGCTCATCGCCGCGCACCCAGCGTGCGTCCGCGACAGCGACGCGTCCCCGGACGCGGGCGCGGAACACCGAGGCTGTGGCATCGCGATGGGTGAACACGTGGCGCAGCTCGCCGACCAGCTTGGGCGTTCCTTCCACGCGCAAGCCGAGATCGACAAGCGCCCGTCGCGCAGCTCGGGTTGCCGTCTCGCCCGCGCGCATTTTTTGCAGCGGCAGCACCCAGGTCCCTGCCAGCAGGGTTCCGGTTGGTCGGCGCACCAGTATCAATCGGCCTTGGCGTTCGACCGCGACGCAGGCCAGTTGAATGCGGCGCTTTGCCGGCCGCTTGGTGCGCGCCGGAATGCTGCCGGCCGCTCGCGTAGCAAGCGCCCGACAGAAACGGGCCACTGGACATTGTGGACAGCGCGGGTTACGCGGGAGGCAGCAGAGCGCGCCCAGTTCCATCATGGCTTGAGCGAAATCCCCGGGCCGCCGCGCAGGCACCAGAGGCTGTCCTCGTGCGCGCAGTTCCGCGCGCGCTGCGGGATGGTCGATGGGCTTGCGCTCGCCCAAGATGCGCGCGAGTACGCGAGCCACGTTTCCGTCGACGGGAAGCGTGCGTCGCGAGAACGCGATGGCCGCCACGGCCGCAGCCGAATACACGCCCACGCCAGGCAACTGGCGCAGTTCTGCCTCATCTGACGGCAATTTCCCTCCCAGCTCATCGACCACCAGCCGCGCCGTACGGTGCAGATTCCGGGCGCGGCTGTAGTAGCCGAGCCCGGACCACAGCGTCAGCACTTCGTCCTCGCGCGCAGCCGCCAGGGCCTGCAGAGTTGGAAAGCGCGCCATGAAGCGCTCGAAGTACGGCAGCACCGCGGCCACCACGGTTTGCTGGAGCATCAGCTCGGACACCAGCGTGCGATACGCGTTGGGCTTGTGGCGCCAGGGCAGGTCGCGCTTCTCGCGGTCGTACCAGGCGAGCAAAGCGCGCGCGAAGGCCAGTGCGGAAAGTGCAGCGGGCACAGACCTATAGATCCGGCGCAAACTGCGCCTCGCCGCTGCCCACAGATGCGCCATTGACGAGCACCTGGTAGCGGATGGGCACGGTCCGACTCAGCATCGCGCTGATGGCGCAGAAGCGTGTTTGCGACAAACGCACGGCTTCGACGGCCAAGGCTGGATCCACATCACCCTCGATTCGGAACGAGAGATTCACGGAGCTGAATACAGCCGGGAATGCGCCCTCGCGGACCGGGGCCTCGGCTGTGACCTCGAAGCGTTTCATGTCTTGGCGCTGCTTGTGCATGAGCGAAGCCACGTCCATGGCTGTGCAGCCACATAGGGCGGCAAGCAAAAGCTGTTTCGGCGTCTGGGCCTTGCCCTGGCCGACGGGCGGTTTTGCGTCCATGAGCACCACGTGGCCATCCGCCTCGGCGGTGAACTGCAGATTCTCTTTCCAAATCAGTTTGGCGTGCATGGTTCTATCCGTTGGTGAAGGGAGCGTACATGTCTGATACCTCCAACTGCCCCAGGTCGTCGTTGCATAAGGGCGACCATAGCGCACCGGCGTGCCGTCACCACACCGCATCCCGCTACCCAGAATTCCAAGTTTCAGCTTTTGACGGTGGCATCGCTTGGACCTAGAATAGAGATTCTTCGCCGGCAATGACCGGCAAGGGGGCTGCATGCAGGAGAACGCCACCCGCAGGGAAGACATGGGCTCGTTCGAGGATCTCGAGGCACTGCGGAAGCAACACCAGGACCTGGAAGCCAAGCTTGAGGTCATGGATCGTCAGCTGTACCTGAGCGCCAAGGAAGAGGCTGAGCGCGCCCGGCTCAAAAAGCAGAAGCTGGCAATCAAGGATCGCATCCATCTGCTGCTTTCCCGTGTCTCGGCAGAGCAGCCGTCCGGGTGACTTTGCAGCGGTACTAGCAGGGCAGCTCGACAACAAAGCGCGCGCCGCCGAGGGGTGCCGGCGCGTCGCTTACCGACACGTCGCCGCCGTGGTCGATGACGATCTTGCGCACGATGGCCAGGCCCAGGCCCGTGCCTCCCGGCCGGAAGGTGACGTAAGGATCGAACACCCGCTGTCGCTCGGCCGCGGGAACGCCGGGACCGTTGTCATCGACCAAGATCGCCGCCCGTTCGCGCTCCGGCCGGCGCTCGACGCGGATGACCACCTGGGGCTCGCGCCCGGCCCCGCTGGCCGCCTGCAGAGCGTTCTCGACCAGATTGGCGATCACGCGACGGAAAAGCATCTTGTCACAGGGTGCAGACACCGATCCGCTGGTTTCGACCTTGACGAATGACTGCCATTCGGGCTGCAGGCGCACGATCTCCTCCACCAGGGGCACCAGATCGAGCGGCGTCGGCTCCACCTTGGGCAGCTTGGCAAAGGCCGAGAAATCTTCGACCAGACGGCGCAGCCCGGTGATCTCTTCGCGCAGGATCTCCGTGGCCGTATCCAGCAGGCGCCGGTACGCGGGATCGTCGCCAGGGTACTTCGAGGCAATCTCCTGCACAGCGAGCTGGATGGGCATTAACGGGTTCTTGATCTCGTGCGCCAGGCGCCGTGCCACCTCTTGCCAGGCCGAAACTTTCTGAAGGTATTCGAGGCGCGAGCGCGCCTGCCCCAGCTCGGCCACCATGCGATCAAAGGCGCGTCCCAGCTCGTCGAGCTCGTCTTTGCCCTTGGGGGCCACGCGCACCGAGAGATCCCCCGCGCCCACGGCCCGAGCCGCTGTGTGCAGGCGCGCCACCCGCCTGGTCACCCGCCGCGCGACCAGCCAGCCCCCGAGCGGCGCCACGGCCAGGATGGCCAGAACCAACATCAGGTACTGGCGCAGAAAGCGCGGGACCAGCAGGCCAAACACGCGATCGATCTGCTGTTCCTTCTCGATGGCGGCGCGCAGAGCCAGGAAGTCCTCGTACATCTGCACCGGAATTCCGAATACCAACTCCAGCGTGCGCGAGGCCTCGCCTTGGGCTGCGGGCAGGGCGACCAGGATGGGGGGCGCCTCGCGCGAGCGGTTCAGCGTCTCGGCTGGCGCCTCCCAGGTTTCCACCACCTCGGTGCCCAGCAAGAGCTGGGCGCGCAACAGGCCCTCGGTGGGCGCCAGATCGGCCATGTGAGCCGGCGCCGCCGCCGCGATCTCGTGCGCGCGACGGCGAAACTCGTCCTTGCGATCCGCGAAATAGGAGCGAAATACGTCGGCGGCACGCGCCGAAGATCCCGCCATCTGGGCGTCGTGTTCCAGTGAGAACTCGGCGAACCTTTGCACCATGAAGTAGAGCGCGTAGGCCGACAGGGCCACGGCCAGCGCGGCCACGGCCAGCATGGACCCCAGGACTTTCCACTCGAAACGCCCGGGCAGTCTCATCGGGCAGGCTCCACCCAGGATTGCGAAACCAGGCGAAGCTGGCGCTCGCTTTCGTCGATGCGGGGGTTGACGAAGACGCTGACAAACGATCCGAAGAAACTCTCCCCCGAACCCATGCGACTGCGCGCTGAAGGCCGCGCCAGCCAGCGCCGCACGTCGGCCAGCAGTTCTTGCGAAATCGGGTTGAGATCGGCGCGCACGCTCAGCCGGTATGTGACGCCCGGTTCGAGACGGTCGAGCGGGACGATGGGAAAGGCGGTGAGCGCAGTGGCCAGATCGATGGCCTCGCTCGCGCTTGCGGCCACCAGCGTTTCCATCTTGCCGCCCGCCTCGAAGCGGCGCACGCGGAACTTCTCGTCCCAAAGGTCGTAGACGATTTCGGTGTGACGCATAGACTGGGCCACCGGCTCCGGTTGGTTCGGGCGGAAGACGGCCACGCGCACCAGCACACGGCTGGTGAAGCCCGACAACAGGCGTTGCGCGTCCTGTGCCTTGAACAGGTCCTGCAGCCCCAGGCTGACCAGCAGGCGTCCGTCGCGCCGGGTGAAACCAGTCTTGCGCTCCTCGGGCTCTTGCGCGCGGGCCGACGTCGCCGCCAGAGCCAAGGCGGTGACCGCTGCGAGATGAACCAGGGATCTCATCACAGGGGCAGTCGGCCGAGGGCGTTGGCCACGGAAAGGGTGAAGATGCCGATGTATGTGTCCAGGCGCAGACCCAGATCCGCCGTCAGATCGGCCGGTAGGCGCTGGCCCAGGCTGGCGCCGTGCCGGCTCACATCGCCGGGATTGGTCATGGTGAAGATGCCCAAGGCTGCAAAAGCATCGCCCCGGTAGAAGAGGCCGTGGCGTCGCCACAGGGGCACGGCGTACTCCAAGAGCAGACGGCCAGCCAGCTTGTCGTAGCGATGGTCGGCCACGTTGATGCCGAGCAAGTCGCGCGAGGGCTGGGTCGAGAAGTTGATACCGAACGCGCGCGGAGGCAGCAGCAGGTTGAGATCGCCGACGAAGAAACGATCGAAATAGGGCGCGTCTCCCGCCAGGCCGCCCAGCAGGCCGTGCACCCCGAAGACATGGCCGATGGACAGGGGGAAGTAGAGCGAGCCCTGCGCGGTGACCTTGACGAAGGTGTACTGCGAGGCGCAAGCAGGCGTCGCCGCTTCCACCGATATGACCAGGTGCCGGCCCGCGCGCGGCAACACCGGATCCGAGCGAGAATCGAAGTCGAGCGTGAGAGAGAGTGAGCCCAGCCGGCTGGATCCCTCGCGCACCAGAAACGCGATCGGTTGGCTCTGGCCCTGGCCCAAGTCGCGGTCGACCAGGGTGGGCAGCTCGGCGTGAACCGCCTCGAAACGCCCTTCGGCCGCCAGATAGGCCGTGCGCGAAAGGACCGCGCCCACGCCCAGCATGCCGCCGGCGCGCCTGAGGTTGACGGCCACGAAGTCAGCGGGCGCGGGCTCGGTGGAGGGGCCGCGCGCACGGAAGAATTCGCTGCCCTGGGAGAAGAGAGCGCTTCCCGAGAGCAGCAGTCCGTGCAGGCGTGGAGGACCAGCCATGCGCAGGGCAAAGGCCAGGGCTGGTTTCGCGCCGTCGACCTGAGGACGTGTCGAGCTGACGAAGCCAGCGCCCAGGGTCAGCCCGCGGCCGAGCAGATTGCGCTCGCTCACGTCCAACCCGCCCCACAGGTTGGTGGCTTCGCTGGTGCCCAGGTAGACAGCATTGAGGATGATGGTTCCGCGTTCCTCGACTTCGATGACCAGCGCCGCTCCCCCGCGGCGCTCTCCCTTGATCATGGACAGGCGAGCGTCGAGAAAATAGCCCAGCGCCAACAGGCGTAGACGCGCCCGCTCCACGCGCGCATCGTCGGCGGCTAGCGTATCGCCGGGCGAAAGAGCGACCTCGCGCAGGATGAGGTCCGTGCGGGTCTTGTGGTTTCCGTGCACCTCGATGCGCTCGATAGTGTAGCTGGGGACGAACCCGTCGGGCGGGGCGGTCTCGGACTCGACCGGCGCCGCCGAGAGCTGTGCCTGGGCCAGCGAGGGCAGGAGGACCAGAAACGCCAGAAGTGAGGGGAAGCGCATGGACGAGCGACCGATTCTTCCCTAACGGTCGACCGTCACAAAGTCGGAGTCAACTAGTAGTGGCTAGTTCACGCTCACCCGGGGGGCGATGGCTACATCCGCGACCAGGGCGTTGAGGCGACTTCTCACCTCCTCGGACGGACTGAGCACTGACATCCGTTCGAGCACGAAGCGCAGCCGGCGCTGATCGCCGCGCACCTCGTAGATAGCGCGCAGGTTGTTGAGCACACGCACCAGGATCTGGCGTCGCGTGGCCGGCACCAGGTTGTGCTCGTCGATGTCGCTGGGATCCCCGGTGGCGGATTCGTAGAGCGCGCGCAACTCCGGTCGTCGCACCATGCGTCCGTCAAACGGGTCCACCACCGCCAGGGTGCGGTCGCGTCGGCGCGCGCCCACGAGAAAATGACCGGGGAACGAAATGCCGAAAGTCTCCACGCCCGCACGCTGGCACACGGCCATGAGCACGATGGCCAGCGAGATGGGATTGCCCGTGCGCCGATCAATGACCTCGTTGAGGAAGCTGTTGCGCGGATCGTAATAGTCGGCCACGTTGCCCTGAAAGCCCAACTCGCCGTAGAGAAGCCGCAGGATGGGCAGCACACGGTCAGCCGGGGCGGGTCCGCAGCGACGCTCGACTTCCAGGCGGATGCGCGCCAACTCACCCATCACGTCGAGCTTGCCGATGAACCCTGGGATATCCAACCCTGGGTACTCTGGTTCACAGAGCAGAAGGGCTGTGCTCTCGAGATCCAGCTCATGATCGGGCTGGCGCAGGAGATGCGCGAACATCAACAAATCCGTCGGCCCACTCATTCGCAAATTCAAGATAGCAGACCACGCCTGGCGAGCATGCGCTTTCTCGCGCCGCCGGTTGGACGTGTGTGCGCAAGGCCTACCCCAGGAAGTTACTCGGGATTGCGGGCTCGGAGTTCCGCGATGCAAGCGTTGGCCGCTGCCAGATCGGCTTCCAGGCTGGGAACGCGGGCCGCCGCAAGCATAGCCGCGTCATGCTGGGCTTCCAGGAAGACCAGGCGCTCGAACACCTCCTCGGGGTCCGGGGCTTCGGCGCGCAATTCCGCCAGCTTGGCCGCCGTCTCCTCGGCTATCTTGCTCTGCGCTTCCAGTTCCGCGAGGCGGGCCATCTTGGAATCCGCCACTTGCAGCAGCGCTTCCAGCTCGCGGGCTCGCGCTGCCACTGCTTCGGCCATCTTCAAACGCGCCAGCAGCTCGTTGGTCTGTGTGGCCGCTGTTTCTGCAGTGGCCAGCCTGGCCTCGAGCTCGGCCGTGCGGGCAGCGGCCGTGTTCGCCGCTTGCAGACTGCTCTCCAGCTCCGAGACGCGTGCGACGCTCGCCTGCAAGTCAAGCTCGAGCACCTCTGCACGCGCAGTGGCTTGCTTGCGTGCGCGCTCGGTGTCGTCGCGCAGACGCAGCGAATCCGCCAGGCGGCGCTCGGTCTCGCCGAGCCGATCGCGCAGATCGACCACCTGGATTTCGAGATCGGCGATGCGGCCCTTGAGCTCTGCGGCTTGGTTTTGCGTCCGGGCCGCGGCTTCGCTGTGCTCCAGCCGTAGCATCACACCCTCGAGCTCCGCCAGACGCGAGCGGCGCTGGCGATCGGCCTCTTCCACCTCGGCCAGCGACTGGCGCAACCGCGTCGACTCCTCGAGTCCATCGGCCAGACGCTTTTCCGCTGTGGCCAGATCTTCCTCCAGCTCGGCCACCAGGCTTGACTGCTCGTTGAGAGCGTCGCGCAGCCGTCCCACCTCGTCGAGGTGAGCGGCCGCAGCTCGCTGGAACTCGTCGAGCGCCAGCTCGCGGGATTTCAGCGTCGCCAGCAGCTCGTCGGGGACCGGACTGGCCAGCGTCGGGGCTTGACGGAGCTCAGCGATCTGGGCGCGTACGCGGCCGAGATCGTCTTCTGCGGCCTCGGCACGCCAGGTGGCCGCTTGTCGGGCCGCCTCCAGGGCGGCGATGCGATCGTCGCGTTCCGACAGCGCTGATTCGCGCTCGGCCAGCTCGGCCTCGCGGCGTTCGAGTTCATCGGCCAGGCCGGCGGCGGGCAGCGGCTCGCTGGGACGGAGCCCGGCGGTCAGACGCTGGGCCAGTGCGGTCATCTCGTCAGTCGTCTTACGGGTCAGGTTGACGACTGACTCGTCCGCCTCCAGCAGCGCTCGCCGCAAGCGTTGCACCTCGCCGTCCAGCTCGGCGCGGGCCTCGGCCGTGCGTCGCACGCGACCGCGCAACTCCTCGATCTCCTCGCTCTGCGCGCGCGACACGCGCACCAGGCCCTCGGCCTGGCCCTGGGCTTCGGCCAGCCTATGGCGTAACTCGGCCAGTGCCGCGTCGGGGGCCTTGACCCCTTCTGAAAGTTCAGGCGCGGGCGTTTCGCCTGTCCGGTCCTCGCTCACGCGCGCCGGGATCTGAACCAGCGCATAGCCCAGGCTCAGGGCCTCGTCGTGGCCGCACAGGGCGAGGTAGTGGCTGGGCGTCTCGTTCTCGGCCTGGGCCAGGTCAGGCTCGACCCGCAGCTCGGCAGGGGCCTCGTCGAATTCCGCGATGCCCCAGGCGGCAAAACGCGTCTGACCGAACATGCGCACCTTGGGAAAGTGCGGGCTGAGCCGGTCGACGATGTCGTAGTACGAAACCCCGGGTGCGGCGATGTCGCTTCGATCGCCGTTGGGCACCACGCAAACCAAGCGTCCGCCTATTGCCACCAACTTGAGCACCACCGGCAGGGGCAAAGGCCCGCGGTCTTGCAGGATGTCCGCGGCTTCTGGGATCAGCACCACATCGAAGGGACCGGCCTGCTCCAGCGCGGCGGCCGTCATGGTCACGAAGGAAAGGGCGCTTTCGCGGTTCCGGCTGCGCGCCTCGGCCACCGCGCCTGAGTCGTCGGCCCCGACCACGTTGCGCGCGCCCAGTCGTGCAAGGTGAGCGGCGCTTTCACCCGTGCCGCAGCCGAGCTCCAACACCCGTCGGCCCACTAGAATGGGTCGCAGGTAGCTGTACACCGCCGAGTGGCGAATCCCCTGGTCGGGTGGGCTCTTTTCAGCCATGCGCGGCAGACTATACATGCCTGGGGCGCGTCCACGCCAGTGACCGCCTGAAGCCAAGCATAACGCGAAGAGGGCAGGGCGACATCGCACACCCCTGGCGCATTGCTACTTGCTCTTGCTGCTGCGGGCGATTATAAACGCCCGCTTCCAAGGAAGGTTGCTCGTCATGCCGAAGAAGGGGATTCACCCGGCCTATAAGCCCGCCACCATCACGTGTGCCTGCGGTCACACGGTTGAGACTTATTCCACCCGCGGGTCGTTCATGGTGGACATCTGCTCGAATTGCCACCCGTTCTACACGGGCAAGCAGAAGTTCCTCGACACCGGCGGCCGCATCGAGCGCTTCAACAAGAAGTATGGGAAGAAGACGACGCCACCGGCGACCACGCCACCGGCGCCGGCCACCACCTAGGGCCACTCCGCGCGGGTCGGGTTTCACCCTGGCCGTGCCTACATCATGCTGGACGAACTGCTTGTAGGGAAGCTGTCGGCCGTCGAGAACCGTTTCGAGGAGCTGACGGCCAAGCTGTCCGATCCGGTGATCCTCGCGCAGACGCAGGTGATGCAGAAGCTCGCCAAGGAGCACTCTGACCTGCGCGAACTGGTGGAGACGTTTCGCACCCACCGCGATATCAGCCGGCGCATGGCGGAGGCGCGCGAGTTGCAGAAAGATCCGGAGATGCGCGAGCTGGCCCGCGCCGAAGAGGACCAGCTTTCGGCTGAGCAGGGGCGACTGGAAGAACGACTGACTTTCCTACTGCTTCCCAAAGATCCCAACGACGACAAGAACATCCTGCTCGAAATCCGGGCGGGTACCGGCGGCGAGGAAGCGGCGCTATTCGCGGCCGAGCTCTACCGCATGTACGGCCGTTTCGCCGAGCGTCGGCGCTGGAAGGTCGAGGTGGTGTCCCAGTCGAGCGCCTCGGCGGGTGGAATCAAGGAAGTGGTAGCCAACATCGAGGGCAAGGGCGCCTATTCGCAGCTCAAGTACGAATCCGGCGTGCATCGCGTGCAGCGCGTTCCAGTAACCGAGGCGCAGGGTCGCATCCACACCTCGACCGCCACGGTGGCGGTGCTTCCGGAAGTGGAGGATGTCGACGTCAACCTCGATCCCAAGGATCTCAAGATCGAGGTCATGCGTTCGGGTGGACCGGGCGGCCAGTCGGTCAACACCACCGACTCGGCGGTGCGCATCCATCACATTCCCAGCGGGCTCATTGTCCACTGCCAGCAGGAGAAGAGCCAGCACAAGAACAAGGCCATGGCCATGAAGCTCTTGCGCTCGCGCCTCTACGAAATCGAGCTGGAAAAGCAGGAAACTGCCGAGCGCGACAACCGGCGCAGCCAGATCGGCAGCGGTGATCGCTCGGAGAAGATTCGCACCTACAATTTCCCGCAGGATCGGCTGACCGACCACCGCATCGGACTCACGCGGCACAATCTGCCGGCCATCCTTGACGGCGATCTCACCGAAGTCATCGAAAGCCTGCGCGCCCATTTCCAGGCCGAAGCCCTACACAGGCCGAGCGAAGCGACTCGATCGTAATGGCCCCAGTCCGCGGACGGGGCGGCGATTGGCACTCGCTGACTGCGAGCGCCAGGTGTTACGATGGTGTATAACACATTGAATTCACAAGATTTATTGCCAAGGCTTCGGCGCTCTTCATGGTCGCTTGACAGCAGCCATCGGGTGCTTAACCTTAGCACCGCCACGGTTTTGGCCGGTGGCGAGTCTTCTCAGGGAGTTCCCATGCCAGTCTACGAATACGAATGCAGCGCCTGCAGCCATCGGTTCGAGGAATGGCAGAAGATCAACGACAAGCCGGTCAAGGTCTGCCCCAAATGCAAGGCGCACAAAGTGGAACGTCTGATCAGTCACACCTCTTTTCAACTCAAGGGTGGCGGCTGGTACGGCGATCTGTACGCCAGCCAGCGGCCGGCCGGCGCTGCCAAGGTGAATGGGGCAGGCGACGGCAAAGCCGCGAGCTCGGCCGCGCCAGCAGCGCAGGGTGGGACCGCTAGCAAGGAAACGGCGTCAGCAGCACCGGCGGGGGAGGGCAAGGCAAAGGGCGACGGCAAGTGCAAGATCGCGGCGGCCTGACGTCCCCCATGGATGTGCCCCACGTTTCATTTCGGCAAGTTCCACCCGGATCGTTGAATGAGAGCGGGTGGCTTTCAGGAACAAGGAGGAGACAATGAAGGTTCGACCACTTTACGATCGCATTCTGGTCAAGCGCGTCGAGGAAGAAACCAAGACCGCCGGCGGTCTTTTCATCCCCGACACGGCCAAGGAAAAACCACAACAGGGCGTCATTGTTGCTGTCGGTAAGGGCAAGCTGCAGGAAGACGGGTCGCTGCGCAAGCTGGAAGTCAAGGCGGGCGACAAGATCCTGTTCGCCAAGTACTCGGGCAGCGACATCAAAATGGATGGCGTCGAGCACATGATTTTGCGCGAGGACGACATCCTCGGCGTCATTGAGTAGGCAGGAAAGGAAATCATCATGGCAGCCAAGGAAATCATATTCTCTCAGCCAGCCCGTCAGGCCATCGCCCAGGGGCTCAACATCCTCGCCAACACGGTGAAGGCGACGCTGGGTCCGCGCGGACGCAACGTTATCATCGAGAAGTCGTGGGGCTCGCCCCTCGTCACCAAGGACGGCGTGACCGTGGCCAAGGAAATCGAGCTTTCCGACAGAATGGCCAACATGGGCGCCCAGATGGTCAAGGAAGTCGCGTCCAAGACCTCAGACGTGGCCGGTGACGGGACAACCACCGCGACCGTGCTGGCCCAGGCCATCTTCAACGAGGGTGCCCGCCTGGTGGCCGCCGGCTCGAACCCGATGGATATCAAGCGCGGCATTGATGCAGCCGTGGCCAAGGTGGTCGACAGTCTCAAAGAGCAGTCCAAGCCTACCAAGGGCAAGAGCGAGATCGCCCAGGTGGGGACCATCAGTGCCAACGGCGACAGCATGATTGGCGACATACTGGCCGAGGCCATGGAGAAGGTGGGCAAGGAAGGTGTGGTCACCGTCGAGGAGGCCAAGTCGATGGAGACCACGCTTGACGTGGTCGAGGGCATGCAGTTCGACCGGGGCTACCTCTCGCCCTACTTCGTCACCGATGCCGAGCGTATGGAAGTGGTGATGGAGGATGCTTTCATTCTCATCAATGAGAAGAAGATCTCGAACATGAAGGATCTTCTGCCTGTGCTCGAGCAGGTGGCCAAGGGCGGCAAGCCGCTGCTCATCGTAGCCGAGGACGTTGACGGCGAGGCTCTCGCAACCTTGGTGGTGAACAAACTGCGCGGCACCTTGCACGTGTGCGCGGTCAAGGCACCTGGCTTCGGTGATCGTCGCAAGGAGATGCTGAAGGATCTGGCCGTGCTGACTGGTGGTCAGTGCATGACCGAGGACCTGGGCCTCAAACTCGAGAACGTGGCGCTCAAGGATCTGGGGCGCGCCAAGCGCATCACCGTGGACAAGGACAACACCACCATCGTAGAAGGCGCGGGCAAGAAGACCGACATCGAGGGTCGGGTGAAGCAGATTCGGGCGCAGATCGAAGACACCAAGTCGGACTACGACCGCGAGAAGCTGCAGGAGCGCCTGGCCAAGCTGGTGGGTGGGGTCGCGGTGATCAAGGTCGGCGCTGCCACCGAGAGCGAGATGAAAGAGAAGAAGGCGCGGGTGGAGGACGCCCTGCACGCCACGCGGGCCGCGGTTGAGGAAGGCGTGGTGCCTGGCGGTGGCGTGGCTTTGCTGCGTGCGCTGCCGGCGCTCGACGGCCTGAAGTTCGACGATGACCGGCGCTACGGCGTGAACATCGTCCGTCGTGCCATTGAGGAACCGCTGCGCCAGATCGCCGAGAACGCGGGCGTGGACGGTTCAATCGTGGTGGAGAAGGTCAAGGGCGGCAAGGGCGCCTTTGGTTTCAACGCCGCCACCGAGGTATACGAAGACCTCGCGAAAGCCGGCGTCATCGACCCGACCAAGGTCGTGCGCGCGGCGCTGCAGAATGCAGCATCGGTGGCCGCTCTCATGCTGACCACCGAGGTTCTGGTGGCCGAGAAGCCCAAGAAGAAAGAGGAACCGGCCCACGGTGGTGGTGGCGGCGGCATGGGTGGCATGGGCGGCATGGGCGACGACTACTAGCCGCGTAGCAAGAGCCCACCTGCAGAGATTCTGTGGAGATTCGGGACGGACAGGGTGACCTGTTCGTCCCGTTTTTGTTTCGAGGACGCACTGGCGGCGCCCATTTCCTCGAGTGGCGATGTACAATGAGCCGGTGCAAGACGAGCCGCCGGAATCCAAACGCCGAAGTCCCCGCATCGAGGTCTACGCCCAGGCGGAGGTCAAGAGTTGCGACATCCACATCATGGACGTGCGTAATCTTTCGGCGGGTGGCGTGTATCTCGTAGGGACCCCCGCGGAATACCCGGACCTGCGACCAGGCACCAATTTCGATTTGGTCATCTTCGGCTCCGAAGACGGCATGGGTGACGACCCCGATTTCAATGTCGCCTGCCATGCCACCATCATCCGCATCGACCTGGGCACTCCAGGCAAGCGCCCGCCCGGGTTCGGTGCGACACTGGCCACCGTCGACGAGGAGAACCGCGTCCGACTGACCAATCTCCTCTTGCGCGCTGACAACTATCGGGTGGGCGATCCGCGACGCTAGGCAGTCGCCTATCTATTCACTGATCCCGAGGTTCGCCAGCCGCTCCCGCAACACGGCGTTGTGACTCTTCTCGGCGTGGATCTGCTCGTGCAGCCGGGCGACATGGCCTTCGTATTCATGCATCTTGGCGAGGGTGGGGACGTCGTGCACGCGGGCCTCCAGCTTGCGCGTGATCAGGAGAAGCCAGACGAGCAGGGCGAAGATGAGCACGGCGACGGGCGCGATGAACGCAAGCGAGAGCCCGACGGTCTTGGTCATCCTGGTGTAGGCGCCTCGCAGCGACTCGAAATCGCGCTGGACCCGCAACAGAGCATCGCGTGTTCTGGCTAGTTCGCCGTCGGCCGATGCCTTGCCTCGCGCCAACGCGTCTTGGGCCGAGGCCAGCCTGCTGTTCTCTTCCGTGAGAGCCGCCACTTTCGAGTCCAGTTCGACCCGTCGGTCGGTTTCTTTGTTCAACGCTTCTTCGAGGATCGCCATCTTCTGGGCCGGCGTCATGGTCTTGCTCGCGGCAATTGAGCCGTGCAAGGAGGGCTGCAGCGGAATGGCCCCGCCTGGTTCTTGGGCCAGTGCCACGGGAGCAAGAACGAGTGCCGCGACCAGGGCTGCCGCCAGATACATCAACTGCCTTCGGCGAGGTGCGCCGGCCTGATGTCGGGCGCACACGTTGTTTCCTGATGATTCCATCCCAACTGTATGTTCGTCGGTTGGGTCTCCCAGGTTGAGTCGTGCTGGCGTGCTGGTTTGCATCACTGCGTTCGTAAGCCGGCGTGTTGCGTCGTCGACTGGACCTGGCAATTCACCGGTTGCTTTCCCCATTGCGTGAGGCCGCCTGGTCGAGGCACGCTTGGGAAGGCTGAATGGATCCGAGCGAGACCCGGAAGGGGAAACAGCCAAAGGAGCAACATGAAATCTCTGACAGCGCCGCGGATCTGCGGTCTCTTGTTCTTGGCGACGGCTTCCTGTTCGTCGTCCGGCGGTTCTGCCACGAACACCGCTCCAGGCAGCGGAGCGGGCGCATCGGGAATCTCCGGTGGAAATCCGGCGGCGAACGGCGGCGCAGGTGCGGGCGGGGCGAGCGCCACCGGCGGGCAAGCCACGGGCGGGCAGCTCGCGACTGGTGGTGCTCCGGGAACGGGCGGCGCCGCGATCGCTGGGTCAACGCCGACAACAACGGGCGGTTCTCCGACTGGCGGTTCAACGTCGGTAGCAGGCGGTTCTCCGATTGGCGGGACAATCTTGGGAACGGGTGGTGCTCTGACCGGTGGGTCCACTGTGGCAACGGGCGGTTCTCCCACCGGCGGGTCAAAGCCGGCAACGGGCGGTTCTCCGACGGGCGGATCTACGCCGGCAGCGGGCGGTTCTTCGAGCAAAGGGGGCACGTCGGGAACAGCCGGTCGCACTGCAACGACGGGTGGCGCGGGCGGTAGCGCCCTTGGCGGGAGTGGCGGCGCGGGCGGAGGAATCGCGGGTTCCAGCGGTGGGACTAGCTCCACGGGCGGCGCCCCGCCTGCTTGCACTGGCGCAGCCGTGAAGGCGACGCTGTCGGGTACGACGTACACCCTCGACAACGGTCTGGTTCAGGCCAAGGTCAACACTTCCGACGCCACGATGCCGAGCTTCATCATCAATGGCGTGGAAACCATGACATCGGGAGGCTATTTCTCGTGGGGAACCAACGTGTATACCGCGGGACCGTTCACGGGATCGCTGTCGGTCGATCCCAGCAAGAACAATGGCGACGTCGCCGAGGTCGCGATGACCACGAAGTGGGACGGAAGCTCCGGGAAGATTCCGTTGGATCTTGAGGTCCGCTTCGCCATGCCCCGCTGTGCGCAAGGGCTCTATGGGTATGTCGTCCTGACTCATCCCGCGAGCTACCCGGCTTTCACTCCCGGCGAGTTGCGCTACAACCACTACGTTCAATGGGACTCCGTCTTCGATTGGTACGCCGTGGATGACGTCCGCCGCGGGGTCTTCACGTCAGTGGCGTCCTCGGAGGCTGCCACGGCGGTCGCGGGTGCACCCCAGGAGGTGCTCAAGTACCCGTCGGGACCATTCGCCGACCGGCCGGGCTGGCAGAAGTACGACAACAGCCTCGAATGGGGCGAAGGCACGGTCTATGGGTGGAGCAGCAGCAAGAAGAATATCGGTCTGTGGATGATCAATCCGTCGAATGAATACTTGCCGGGCGGCCCCATGAAGACCGAGCTCACCCTGCACGATGCTCCTGGAGGTAAAGCGACCCTGCTCAACTACTGGGGCGGCACCCACTTCTACGGCGACCTGGAGGACGTGAAGGCTAACGAGGTACGCGAGAAGGTCTGCGGGCCCTGGTTCTTGTATGCCAACTCGACGACGACCGCAGGCAGCGCGGGACAAGACGCGCTTTGGGCGGACGCCAAACAGCGCCTGATCTGGGAGAAGGCGACCTGGCCCTATAGCTGGGAGACGGACACGCGCTATCCGCCCAAGTCCGCGCGAGGCACGGTCAAGGGACAGCTATCGTTCACCGACGCCAACCAACCGACAGCGTCGGTCGCCAACGCCTGGGTGGGGCTGGCGGATCCTCCGGTGGGTGGCCTGCCCAATTTCGAGCATCAGGCCTGGGACTACCAATACTGGGTTCACGCCGACGGCCAAGGAAATTTCACGCTCGCCAACGTTCGCCCCGGCAGCTACACGCTGCACGCCTTCGTGGCTGGAATCCATGGTGTCTACGTCGGTCAGTCCAACGCGGTGGTGGTTACGGCCGGCGGTGCCACCGACCTGGGCACCGTGACCTGGACCCCGGATCGCAAGGGGCCCACCGTTTGGGAGATCGGAATTCCCGACCGCGTACCCGCGGAATTCTACCGCGGCGATCAGGCGTGGCACTACGGGACCAACCTGCTCTTCAGCAAGGACTTCCCCAACGGGATCAACTACACCGTCGGGACCAGCACTCCGGCAAAAGACTGGAATTTCCTGCAGCCCGGTGGAACCTGGAACGTACAGTTCAATGTCGCTTCGATTCCAGCCGGCGCGACCGGGGCGTCGCTGGTGCTTGATTCCGCCGGTTCCAACGGGGTGACTTTGAGCGCTTCGTTCAACGGCACCAAGGTCGGTTCCGCCAGCATCTCCTATGACGACTCCTCCATCGCTCGCGACCAACCCCATGGGGTGTGGCTGAGCGGGCGCATTGCCGTGCCGTTGGCACAAATCAAGACCGGCTCGAACACCCTGGCCATCAGTTCCAGCGGCGATTTGATGTGGGACTACCTGCGCCTGGAATGGGTCACGCAGTAGACAAGGTCAGACTGGGCCGCACGATACGGCACCAGCGCCCCAGCTAGTCTGTTCTCTCCCATGAGTACCCGACGATCATCTTTATGGTGAGCGGGTTGCTTCCCGCGGTGAGTCCCTCGCCGATTCCAGTATTGAGCTCGATGTGCGACACCGCGAGCAGATTGAAGACTTCAAAGATGTAGTGTTCTTGTTCGCGCGCTGGTGTGAAGCCAGAAAACGGACCGAGATTTCCGTAGTATTCGACGCCGACGGAAGCGACCCCGAAAAGCTTGAAGACCGCCATGGCAGCAGGCTGCAAGGATGGGCCTTGGTGTTGGTCGGGACCCGCGAGCGCGAGATCGACGATGGGGTTGAACGCTAAGAGCCAGTGCTTGTCCTCGTACGCCGCGATTGGCCGCAGTTCCATGCCCCAGCGATTGCGGTCGTAGTGTTGCGGCAGCAGCGACACTTCGAGGTTTGCGCCAAACCGCACGTGCTCGCTGAACGACGGCGAAGTCACGAACTTCGAACGAAGTTTCGTGCCCGCGTAGTCAAAGGTGCCGTCTGCACGCAAGGCGGTCTGCAAGTAGCCACCGATTTCCCACCAAGGCAGAAGCCCGAGCGACGGCTCAAGAGTGAAGTGACTCTGGTGATTGGGTGGAAGCTCGGGCGCGGCAGAGGTGCGCAGGCCGCTTGCCACGGAGTTCGCGTGCAGCTCAAGGCTAGGCACGCCGGGCTGGTTGGCTGTGCCATCGTAGACCTCGATTTCGAAGGGATCGACCGCACGAGCAGGTCGAGGAATAGACACCACGAAAGCCGCACATGATGCGATTCCGACGCGCCACAGGTACGTGGTTCGTGCCACGACAGGGAGTCTATCCTCCCCGCCATCGGAACGGACCTAGAGTTTGAGCAAGTCTTCCGTCAGGCCAGCGGCCTGCCCCACGGCAATGAGGGCGTGGGCTCGGTCCGCCAAGGCGTCCAGGTATGCGAAGTGCACGGCCGAGGCGGTCCGCTGGGCAATCAGGACCTCCACCAACGTGGCGTCGCCATGCTCATAGCTATAGAGGATCTTTTCCAGCACGGACAACGAATCGGACAGCGTTCCTTGATCGTAGAGGGCCACTCGCCCGGCAGCGGCCTGGAAATGGGCGATGGCTTTGCGCAACTCGCCCTGGGCGCGGGCGCGGATGGCCTGCAACTGGCTTTGCGTCTGGCGATGTGTGCTGCGTGCTGCCTCCAGTTCTCCTTTGTAGATGCGTGAGAACGGCAGAGGCACGCTGACCGATGCGGCCAAGAAGTCGGCGGCCTTCAGTCCCTCATCGCGGCCCGCGGCGAAGCTGTGGAACCAACCCGCACCGAGTGCGATGTCCACCACGCGCTTGGCCTCCGCCGATGTGATCTGCCGCTCGGCCCCCTGCACGCGCAAGGCCGCGGCGCGAACGTCCGAGCGCTTGTCGATGGCGACCAGTAGCTGCGGCACATCCAGCGCGACCGGCGCGAACTTGAGATCCCCGACCAAGTCGAAGGTCGACTCTGCCTCGGGCCCAAGCAGCTGGGCCATGGCCACCTCGGCCGCGCGCAGCTCCCCCTGCGCATCCATGACCTCCGCTTGGAACTGCTGCGCCTCCACGCGCGACTGCAGAAAATCGACCTGCGCGATGTCGCCGGCTGCCAGGCGCCGCTGGTTGACCGTGACAAGACGCTGCAGGTGAGAAAGCGCACCTTGCTTTTGCTCGACCACCAAGCGCGCATGAAGAGCATCGACAAAGGCGTCGGCGGCCAGACCGCGCAGAATGCGCGTGGCGTCCTCGTAGTCACAGCCCGCGGCGCCCAGAGCGGATTGCGCCACGGCCACGCGCGCACGGCGCTTGCCGCCCAGCTCGATGGGCACGCTCACTTGCGCGCCCGCTTGCGTGGGATTTCCCTGGCGAGTGACGTCATACTGGATCAGCCCGACGGTGAGCTCCGGATCGGGAAAGACCTTGGCCACGTCGATCTGGGCCTGAGCGACGTCGATGCTGGCACGCGCAGCCCGGAGGTCGGGGTTGGCCGCCAACACCCGGCGCAGATACTCGCCGAATTCCAGACGAGGTGCCGCCCCCTTCGCTTCATCTGCGGCCGCCGCCCCTGGGCCGGCAAACAACAACAGGGCGGCAAGTCCCACTTGTGCGCGGGCCATCATTCCTGTGCCTCCTTGGTTGGCTGAAAATGGCGCTCGACCGTGAGATACAGCACGGGCAAGATCGCCAGGGTCAGCAGCGTGGCGCTGACCAGCCCGCCCACCACCACGGTGGCCAGCGGGCGTTGCACGTCCGAACCGATGCCACGGGCCAAGGCCGCAGGCAGCAGGCCCACGGTGGCCACACCCGCGGTCATGAGCACGGAGCGCAGTCGTTCGCTGGCCGCACGCAGAACGGCCTGGGGCAAGGGCAAGCCCGAGTCGCGGGCGCGATTGAGCGCGGAAACCATGATCACGCCGTTCTGCACAGCCACACCGAACAGCGCGATGAAACCGACCGCACTGGAAACGTTGATGGTCATCCCGCGCAGGTGAAGCGCCACCATTCCGCCGAGCAGCGCCAGGGGAACGCTGATCAAGATGAGCGCCGCATGCCGGAGGGTGCCGAAGGCACCGTAGAGCAGCAGGAAGATCAGCGCCAGCACCATGGGCAGGATCACCGCCAGGCGAGCCTGGGCGCGCTGCTGGTTCTCGAACTGGCCGCCCCAGGCCACCTGCAAGTCGGGCGGCGATGAGCGCATGATCTGTGCGACCTTGGGCTGCGCCTCGGCGAGAAAATTCGACAGGTCGCGGCCGCGCAGATCCAACCGCACGGTCATGTGACGCCGGTTCATCTCGCGGGTGATGGTGCTTTCCCCGTCCCGAAGCGCGATATGTGCCACCTGGGACAGCGGGATGCGTTCGCCGTCGTGCGCGGTCAGCATGAGATTGCCGATGTCCTCTGGGCTGCTGCGCGCCTCGGGCAGAAAGCGCGCGGTCACTTCATAGCGGCGTTCGCCCTGGAAGACGTTGCCGATAGACTCGCCGCCGATGCCGATCTCGATGAGGTCGGCGATATCCGAGACGTTGATGCCGAAGCGGGCGGCCGCCGCGCGATCCACTTCGATCTGCAGCTGGGGCAGCGGCGGTTCTTGGTCGATGGTGACGTCGGTGGCCCCCGGCACTCGTTCCAGGGCAGCGGCAATCTCTCCCGCTACCCCGCGCATCTCGCCGAAGTTGCGGCCGAAGATTTTGACCACCAGCTCGCTGTGCGCGCCCGCGATTTTGTCGTTGACCATGTCGATGATTGGCTGAGCGAAGCTGACCTTGACCCCGGGAATGGCCTTGTAGCGCCGTTCCAGTTGCGCAATCAGATCGCGTTTGCCCATTCCCGACGGCCATTCGGAATAGGGGCGCAGGCCCACGAAGGACTCGATGTGCGAGGACGTCCATGGGTCCATGCCGTCGTCGGTGCGACCCAGTTGCGTGACGATGCAGCTCACCTGGGGAAACTCGCGGGTAGCTTGGCGCAACTCATTGGCCATCTCGCTTGCCTTTTGCAGAGAAATGCCTGGCGGCAGGATCACCTGCAACCAGAGCGAGCCTTCATCGAGTTGCGGTAGAAACTCGCGGCCGGCTAGCGCCGCCAGCAGGACGGCCAGCGCCACGGCGATGCCACCCGAGATCAGGGCCTGGCGGGGTCGCAGGATCAGCCAACCCAGACCACGTTCGTACTGGCGGCTCAGCCACGTGAGCCAGACGTTGTGAAATGTCTTGCGCGGCTTGGCGAACGAAAACAGCGCCAGCCCAGGAATCAGCGCGAGCGCCACCAGCACCGCGCCGGTCAGCGCGTAGCCGATGGTGTAGGCCATGGGAGTAAACAGCTTGCGCTCCACGCGCTGGAACGCGAACAGCGGCAGATACGCCGTGATAATGATGGCGGTGGCGAAGAACATGGGGCGCGCGACTTGCACGGCCGCCTCGCGCACGTCGGATTCGGTCAGATATGCCTCGGGCCGCTCCTCGCGGCGCTGCAGCACGTTCTCGAGCACGACAATGGCGCCGTTGACCAGGATGCCGAAATCGATGGCGCCGAGGGACAGCAGATTGGCCGGAATGTTGGTCGTCGCCATCAGAACGAAAGCGAAGAGCAGCGAAACCGGCACGGTCAGGGCAACGATGAGGGCGCTGCGCGCACTGCCCAGGAAGGCCAGCAGGATCAGCACCACCAGCCCCATTCCCTCGAGCAGCGTGCGCGAAACCGTATGAATCGTGGTGTGAACCAGGTCGGTGCGATCGAGATAGGGGACGATCTTCACGTCAGGAGGCAGCACACCGTGGTTGAGCGCATCGACCTTGGCGTGCACGCCTTCGAGCACCTGCGACGGATTGTTTCCGCGCAAGAGCAGGACGATGCCGGTCACCACGTCGGGCATCGCGTCCTTGCCGGCTATGCCTTTGCGGGTCAGCACGCCGAACTGCGGCCGGCCCAGATCCTTGAGAAACACCGGCGTGCCGCGCACCGAGGTGACCACGATATTGCCCAGATCCTCGGGCGAGCGAATCAAGCCGATGCCGCGGATGACCGCCGCTTGCTCGCCCCGCACCAGCAAGCTGCCGCCGGCATTGGCGTTGTTCGCCTTGATGGTGCCGATGACCTGCTGGAGTGACAGGTTGTATTGCGCCAGCTTGGAGGGATCGAGGGCGAGCTGAAACTCGGTGGTCTCGCCGCCGAAGGTGCTGACGTCCGCGAGCCCCGGAACTTGCTTGAGAGCGGGGATGACCTCCCACTGCTGCATCGCCGTCAGCTCGCGCACGCTGCGCGTGCTGGACTCGAGCGTGTAGCGGTAGATTTCGCCCACCGCAGAGGTCAGCGGGTCCAGGGTCGGAGTCACACCGTCGGGCAGGGTGGCGCTGGCGATGCGTTCGCGGATGCGGGTGCGGGCGAAGTAGTCGTCCACGCCATCGCGAAACACCAGGGTGATGAGCGAAAGGCCGAAGGTGCTGCGCGACCGCATGACTTGCAGGCCGGGAATGCCGTTCAGCTCGCGCTCCAGCGGAACCGTGATCTGCTCTTCCACCTCCTCGGCAGCGTGGCCCGGGTGCTGGGCGATCACCTGCGCGGTGGTGTCGGTGATGTCGGGGTAGGCCTCGATGGCCAAGGTGGTGAATGAGTAGTACCCGAAAACGCAGAACAGAATGAATACCGCCACGGCCAGCCAGCGTTTGTGCAGGCAGGCGGCCACCAGGCGTTCGATCATGGGAACACGATGGTGTTGGCGGTCACGATGCGCTCACCGGCTGCCAAACCGCGTACGATGCAGGTTCCTTCGGGCAGGGCATCGCCCACTTCCACCACCCGACGCTCGAAAGTCCAGGGCGCCTTTTCGACGAAGAGGTAACTCTTATCGGCGCGCACCACCAGCGCCGCCGGCGGCACCAGCAGCTCGGGCAATTCCTTGCCTCGCAAAGTCACGCGCGCGAACATGCCCGGCTTGAGGCGGCCCCCCGGATTGTCGAGCTCGATGCGCACCTTCACGCTGCGGGTTTCCGGGGACAGCACCTCGCCGATGAACTGCACGCGGCCGAGCAAACGCTGTCCTGGATAGGCGGAAAAGTCGATCAGGGCTTCTTCACCGACGGCAACGCGCTGAATATCCTTTTCGGGAACATTGGCCGTCACCCAAATGGTTGAGAGATCGGCCACGGTCATCAGCACCGCGGCCGGGTCGTTCTGGTATTCGCCCGAGGCGGTGGCCAGGTCGATGATACGACCCGAAACCGGAGCGCGGACCTGCAGCGGCCTGCCCACCTGGCCAGGATCCATTCCCAGCAGGCGCAGCCGCGTCCCGGCGCGCTCCAGCTCGCTGTGCGCCAAGTCGCGTTCGGTTTCAGCCTGCTCGAGTTCCCGTTTGGCTCCGATGCCGTGCTCAACCAGATCCTTCTGGCGTGCGACCGCGCGGTTGGCTTGCGCCTCGGCCGAGCGCGCCTTGAGATAGTCGGTCTGCGCCGCCACGAGGTCCGACGAATCCAGGGTAAAAAGCGGCGCGCCTTGCTTCACTGCCTCGCCCAGGCGAACCAACAGCTTGACCACCCGGCCAGGTAGAGGCGGTGAGATTCTGGCCATCTTGGCCGGATCGGCCTCGGCCGTGGCTGGCACGTTCATCTCGTGGCGCACCGGTCTGGCCGTGATCGCCTCGACTTTGATTCTCGCGCGCATGGGCGAGCCATCGGGGATGAACAAGCCTTGCGGCAGGTCTTGCACCGGCCGCGGCAAATCACTGTCGGACGAGGCGCCGGCTTTGCGGCCGCACCCGCTGCCGAGAGCAGGCAACATCGACATCATAAGGATGCCGGCGAAATGGCGATGATGCGCGGACATGGAATCACATCTCCTGATACTAGGACTCGATCAATTCGAACGGTCCCTAAGCTAGCAGGCGAGCACCCCACACGCCCATTTCCTGCGCCGAGCCTGTGGCGGCGACTTGGGTGCAACCCGCAAAGTCCGGGCGTGTGATCGGGGAACGCGAGAACGCACGGGGCGGTGCCCCGTCATCTATTGTGGTGTGGCCCAGGGCAGGACGAAGTCATCGGCGTCGTAGGAATGCAACCCTGTTCCGTCCTGCGGCATCCCAAACGAAGAGCGCCAAGGATCCGAATGCAACCGATCAGAGATTGACGAGAGCTGAATGCCGTATGGCCTACGCCCGTGTGAACCATCCGTCCTCGCCGTTCCACTACAAAATACGGAAACCAAGGAATCAGCAGGGCTTTCGCAAGAACGCGCAATAACTGCATTACACCGCGGAGGGAATTATGAAAACCGGAACAGGGAATGTGACACAAGCTCTAGTGCGAGGTGGCTTGGCTCTGCTTCTCGTAGGTACCATCAACCTCCTCCAAGGCTGCGGTTCGTCCGGTGGAGGTTCGAGCTCGAATGCCGGCGCGTCAGGCTCAGGTGGCGCGGGCGGGACACAGAACGGTGGCTCGACTGCTGCGACCAGCAGCAGCTCGAACGGTGGCGGCTCGACCGCTGCTGGCGGCAGCGAGCCGGTCGGCGGTTCTGCGACTGCAGCCGGCGCTACTGCGAGCGGCGGTTCTGTAGCGATGGGTGGAACGACCAGCAATGGCGGCGGCGCTGGGAGTGGCGGCTCGGCTGGGGCAGCTGGAATGACCAGCAGTGGCGGAGAAACCGCGACCGGTGGCGCACCCACATCTGGCGGCGCGACCACATCCGGCGGCGCGACCAAAGGAACGGGGGGTAGGACCGGCAGCGGAGGCGCCACCGCAGGCGCAGGAGGGACCGCTACTGGCGCCGGCGGAGCTGCGGGAGCCAGCGGAGGGTCGGGCGTCGGCGGCAGCTCCGGCGCCGCCGGGAGCCCAGGCGGCTGTATGCCGGCCGGCACCGCGGCAGCCTGCTCGCTCGTCGCCCAGGGTACGGATTACCCCGGGATGTACCTGACGGCCTGCCCGCCTACGACCACGCACGTTGCGGGGGCAATCTCGCCGGGCGGAGCCGCTGTCACGGCGACCAAGGGCACCGGCAGCTACACATTGGACAACGGAATCGAACACATCGTCATCACCTGTGCGAGCGGGACCATCAAGACCTGGACGTATAAGGGAACGGACCTACTCGCTGGAGGAGACTCCGGCGGGCAAGTCTACTGGGAGCTTGAAGCAGGCAACGGCACGTGCACTCTGACCTCCGATCCCGCGACCAACGGCGGAAAGCAAGCCGAGGTCCGCATTCACACGACGGGGAGCACGAACAACCTCGACGTGGACATCGACTACGCGCTTCTTCAGGGAAGCTCCGGTTTCTACGCCGCCGCCGTTCTCACGCACCCCGCTGCAAACGCCGCCACCAACGGCGGCGAGTGGCGAGTCAACGTCTACAACGGGTCCATCTTCGATTGGAACAGTCTCGATGCCCTGCGCGACGGAGGCAACAGCGTAGGAGGGCCCACAGGTTGGCTCGACACCACCGAGAACGACTGGGCAAACGGCAGCGCCGTGACCGGCGCCCCCAAAGAAGTAGAGCAGGCGCCCAACGGAGGAGTCTACGTGTGCAAGTACAGCTGGACGGCCGACTGGGGCGACACGGATGCCTGGGGATGGAGCTCCAGCACGAAGAACGTCGGAATGTTTCTCGCCCTTGGCAGCAAAGAATACTACAACGGCGGCCCCAAGAAGCGCGAGCTCATGGGCAGCATGCTGAACGGTCCGGACCTGCTGAACATGCTCGGGGGCAGCCACTACGAGGGGGCCGAGGCCGCCGAGACGATCCCGGCGGGAACGGAGCTCAGCAAGGTCTACGGTCCATTCTTCTACTACAACAACAGTGTTCCGGCGGGGACTGCCAATGCCGGCACCGTGCTGTTCGCTGACGCCATCGCCCAGGCCAAGGCCGAGCAGGAGGCATGGCCTTACTCGTGGTTCGTGAATCCCACTGGAGGCGACGGCGACTACGTGCCGGAGAGCGGACGTGGGACGGTGACCGGCACCCTAACCATCGCCGATACGGGTGCGCCTAAGGCGTCGGCCGGGGACATGTGGATCGGCTTGGCTCCCGACGACGGTCTGGATCCCCAAGCCCAGTTCTTCACCTACCAGTACTGGGTCAAGACCGGCTGTGATGGATCCTTCACCATTCCCCACGTCGTTCCTGGCACGTACGCCCTTTGGGCGTTCGGGCGCGGTGCCGCGGGAACTTTCACGACGGCGACGGGGAAGATCCCCAACTCGACCATTTTGACCCCGTTCACGAAACCGACCGCCAGTATCACCGTCGCCGCCGGACAGAAGCAGGATCTCGGCACCGTGACCATCACGCCGCCACGCACGGCGGCGACCGTCTGGGAGATCGGCGCCCCGGATCGCGACTCGCACGAGTTCCTCAATGGCGCCATCAACTACACCAATTGGGCAACATCCTACGAAACCTATGCGACCAACTTCGGCAAGGGCGTCACTTATACGGTGGGGACGGACGACTACTCCAAGGTGTGGAACTACTCGGATATGGACGGCTCGCCTTGGACGGTGAACTTCACCATGGCCGCCGCCCCGACCGGCCAGGCGCGGTTGTACGTGGCCCTTGCTGCGAATTCGGGAGGTAGCCTGACGGTGACCGTGAACGGCACGTCGGCCGGAACCCTGTCCTTGCAGAATACCAGCGATGCGGTTACCCGGCTCGGCAGCCACGGGTACTTCTGGGACGGGCAGATCGTGTTTGCCGCCACTGCCCTCAAGGCCGGCGCGAACACGCTGGTTATCAAGAGCTCCGGCGGCGCCCTGGAATGGGACTACCTGCGCCTAGAGGCTAACTGACAGCATCGGGCGCGAGGCAATTCCCGCGAGGAGACGAATGCGTCGAACGAAAATCGCGGTCAGGGCTTCTGGTAGACGCGCACGTAGTCCACCAGGTAGGTGATCGGGAACGTCGTGCTCGACGGGTCGCCGCCGTTCGCGCCGATGGCGAGATTGACGAGGATGTAGAAGGGATTCCCCGTGTACGGGTTCGTGCTCGTGATGGTGTAGCCGTACACGAGCTTGTCGTCCAAGTAGAGATTGATCTGTTGCGAATCCCACTCCATCGCCCACAGGTGGAACTTGTTCGACCAGGTTGTGCCGCCAAGTGAGCTCAGCGACTGGCTCACGCTGCCCGACCAGTCGCAATTGCCCCCCGAGGGTTTGCAGATATTGGAACGCACGCCATTGGCGTAGTACTCCATGATGTCGACCTCGCCGGAGGCCGGCCAGCTGAGTCCGTTGCCCAAGATCCAGAAGGCGGGCCAGCTCCCCTGGCGTGTGTCGATTTGCCCGCACAGCTCGAACCGGCCATATAGGAAGCTCTTCTTTCCCGAGGTCGTCATTGAGGTCGACGTGTACTGGGCGTATTGGCGATTCTGCTTCCAATCGGTGCTGCCCGCCTTGTAGTTGGGGTTCAAGACTTGTTGCTTCTGCGCGGCGATGGTGAGCAGTCCGCCCGACACCGTTGCATTGTCCGGCTGGTACCACTGGAGCTCCGAATTGCGGACGAATCCCTTTTCGTAGCCCCAATTCGAAGAATCCGGGGCGCCGTCCTTGTCGAACTCGTCCGACCATACCAGCTTCCACTTCGTACTATCGATGGCCGCTCGGTTCGCGCACTGCTCTGGCCCCGCGCTGCCGGCGTCGATGGTCCCGCTCGCACCATCGGTGGCAGCATCGACCGATCCGTCACGCGAGGAACCAGCGGTTCCGGCGTTTCCTCCCGAGCCCGCGTTTCCAGCGTCGAGGCCACCCTTTCCCGCATTCCCGCCGCTCCCCACCGCCCCTCCGTTTTCAACTGTGCCACCGCCTGCGGCCGTACCACCGCTTCCACTGCGGCCCCCGGTTGCCAGGCTGCCGCCGCTGCCGGTCATGCTGCCGCCCGTGCCGGTGGTCGACCCGCCCGTCACAGTGGTCCGACCGCCCGTTGCAGGGGGCGCGCCTCCGGAGCTGCTGGTGCCGCCACCCGTGCTGGTCGCGCTGCCGCTGGCGCCAGGAACGCCACCCGTGCTGGTCGCGCTGCCGCTGGCGCCAGGAACGCCACCCGTGCTGGTCGCGCTGCCGCCGGTACCAGTGGCGCCACCCGATCCCGAAGTTGCGCCGCCCGCGCTGGTGGCGCTACCGCCCGTGCCGAGCGTGTTTTCGCCCGTGCCGCCACTCCCACCAGCGGAAAGCGCAGCGGCGTCGTCCTTGGTGCCCGGCGGGCTGCTGGTTGCGGTTCCTCCACACCCGAAAAATCCCACCACCGCCGGAGCGAACCACACAAAGATACGCGCACGAGGCAAGGAAGATACTTTCATGGTTCTCTCCGGCTGGGTGAAGCAGCTGGAACTCCGTGCCCAGCCAGGGAAGAGATTATCATTGCCACGCGGCGACGGCACCTGGTACCCCGCGCTCGCGCGACCACGACTTCGCCGTCACCTTCCGCCCAGGATCGGTTGCGGGGAACCTGTGCTATTGGCAAACGAGAATCGTGGTCGTCGGCTGTTCGATCTGGCACTGGCATCGCCAGGGGCGATTGCACGGACGCTGCCTTCTTCGGATGGGTTTCCCGGGTTGAGTCGTGCTAGAGGCATGCTCTGTGCTCGTTCGCGGAGGTATACCTCTCTTTCTCGGCGTCGCGCCCGTCATCGTGGCGGGAGCTGTTTTTCTGGAGTCGTTGGCCCGAGCCGAGCCGCCTGCCGCGGAAATCAGCCCCGCGGCCACCTCCACGGGCGCCCCTTTCGCGCCGCCGCTCGGCAGGCCCTTCGACACGAGCTCGATTTGGGGAGGATGGTACCTGGGCGGTCACGTCGGCTACGCCCGCGGCACGGGGAAGACCAGCGTGTCCGAAGCCGCGCCGCAAGGCTCAACCAGCTCGTTTGGAAGCCTCTGGGGCGGAGCACTGTTGGGCTACGCCGTTCAGCTCCATTCAAGGCTGCTGCTCGGGCTCGAAGCCGATGTTTCATTCCCCAACTTCCTCGACGACAATGACATGGTTTCATCGCGCAAGACGACCGACGGCAGCGTCACGGAGAGGCTCGACATTCTCGGCCGCGCGCGCGGCCGGTTTGGCTATGCGTTCGATCGGTGGCGGGTCTATGGAGCAGGCGGCTTCGCGTGGTCACTGGGTCGATTCATCTACAGTTCGAACCCGACCCAAACGCAGGAAGAAAGTCTCCACTTGCGGCCAGGCTGGACAACCGGAGCCGGAGTCGAGTTCGCCTTTGCTCCGCGCTGGACTACGAGACTCGAATACATCTACGACCACCTGGAAACGTCCAGCGCGACCTTCGCGTCCGGCGCGAGCACCGAATCGACGGCCGCTCTGCACAGTGTGCGGCTGGCGCTAACCTGGCAAATCCATCGGCCTGAGGCCGAGATTTCGCCGATGAACCTCGTCGGCGCATCAGGCGGCGACCGAAGCAACTGGAGCATCCATGGGCAGGCCACCTACGTGGAGCAGGGCTATTTCAGCTTCCATTCGCCCTATCAAGGCGCGAACAGCCTGTCCGGGGCGAGCCAGGTGCGCAACACCGTTAGCTCAACCGTGTTTCTGGGCAGGCGCTTGTGGCCCGGCGGTGAAGTCTACTTCAATCCCGAGCTCATGCAGGGCTTTGGCCTCGACGACGTGCATGGGGTGGCGGCTTTCCCCAACGGGGAGGCACAGAAGTCGAGTTTTCGCTACCCGCGCTTCAATGCGGCGCGCTTGTTCTTGAGCCAGACCATCGGATTGGGCGGGGAGAAGGAAATAGTCGAGGACGGCCCCAATCAGATTGCCGGCAAGCGCGCCGTCTCGCGGCTCACCATCACGGTTGGCAAGTTCGCGGTAACCGACTATTTCCTGGTCAGCTCCTACGCGGGTGAGCCGCGCACGACCTTTCTCAACTGGAACGCCTATGGCGGCGGCTCATACGACTGGACCATGGACAGGCTGAGCTGGACCTGGGGCGGACTGGTCGAGCTGAACCAGAAGCGCTGGGCTGCCCGGGCGGGATACTTCCTGCTTCCCGACGTGTCCAATTCCAACACCTTCGATACGCATATTGTCCAGCGTGGGCAGTACACGGCGGAACTTGAACTGCGCTATTGGCCGTTCGCCAGGCCCGGCAAGCTACTCCTGTTCGGATGGCTGAGCCATGGAAACATGGGTAGCTACTCCGACGCGCTGGCCGAACCGCTCACAATTCTCGGCTATCCCGACATTACCCAGACCCGTCGGGAACGGACCAACTACGGCTTTGTCGCCAGCGCCGATCAGGCCATTGCAACCGATCTCGGCATTTTCTCGCGTGCGAGCTGGAGTCCTGGGCATGTCGAAATCATGGGCTGGACCGATTGCGATGAGAGCCTCTCGGTGGGCGCGGCGCTAAAAGGAACGCGTTGGGCGCGGCCCAACGATACCGTCGGTGTCGCATGGGTCGGGGAGGGGCTGTCGGCCATCAGCCGCCGGTACTTCGGGGCGGGCGGCATGGGAATCCTCATCGGCGATGGCAAGCTCAACTATCGGCCGGAAATGGTCCTCGAGACCTACTACGCATTCAGCCCGGTCAGGTGGGCCACGGTCTCTGTCGACTACCAACTGATAGCTGACCCCGGCTACAACGCCGACCGCGGGCCGGTTTCGATCTTTTCCGGTCGCCTGCACGCAACGTTCTGACCCCGGGCGGTTTGTTAGGCGCGCCTCTTGGCTTCCGTCGTGCTAGACGCAGGAGCCGTGCTTGCCCACCGGCACATCGCCCTTTGTTCGAGAGCTGCACTTGCCATCTTCGCTGGTGCCACGCTTTTCGTCTCGCCAGCCCAGGCACAGCCAGCGGCTGCAGAAGCCAGCCCGGTGGCGCCCCCAGCGGTCGAGGTCGATGAACGTCCCGCCTGGTTGGCGTGGGCGTTGAGACCCGAGGACTGGAACGCGAACTTCCAGACCACCTACATCTGGCAGATGCACCCGGGCTTCTCGACGCGACTCCCCGACGGACCGCACAGCCTCAGCTCGCAGCATGAGACGGGCTACACACTCACAGCCACATTGTTTCTGGGACACCGGCTCTGGCGAGGCGCCGAGCTGTTTTTCAACCCGGAGGTGCTTCAGAGCACGACCATGTCCGATCTGCACGGCCTTGGTGGCCTGAGCAACGGTGAGAACCAGAAGGCGGCAGACACAACGGCGCGTCTCTACAGTGCGCGAGCGTTTTTTCGCCAGACCATCAGGCTAGGCGGAAACGATGTGCCTGTCGAAGCGGGTGCGAATCAGTTCAGCGGGCAGGTGTCTTCGCGTCGCCTGGTCGTGACCCTCGGGCAGATGGCGCTGGTCGATATTTTCGACAACAATGCCTTCGCGCACGACCCGCGCACCCAGTTCTTCAACTGGGCTTTGATGGCAGGCGGCGCTTCGGACTACGCCGCCGATGCGCGCGGCTACACCTTGGGGTTCGCCGTCGAATATTATCGCGACGACTGGGCCTTCCGTTTCGGTCACTTTGCGCAGCCCAAGGAATCCAACGGACTCGCGCTCGACTACCGGCTGTGGGCCCACTTCGGCGAGAATTTTGAGGTCGAACATCGCCACGCCCTTTGGGGACGAAAGGGGAGCGTGCGTGTGACGCCTTTTCTCAACTACGCCAAGATGGGGGGATTTAGCGAAGCAATTGCCCACCCCGACGCCATCCTCGGCACTCCAGCCGTCGCAGACGTGCGCCGCGATCGAGCGAAGCTCGGTTTTGGAGTGGGCTTGGATCAGAACCTCACCCACGACCTGGGCCTGTTCGGCCGCTACAGCTGGAACGACGGGCGCACCGAAACCTACGCCTTTGCCGAGATCGATCGGTCGCTGACCGCGGGCCTGGCCATGGCTGGGCGGCTCTGGTTTCGCCCGCGTGACACGGTCGCGGTTGCGTTCGTGCAGGACAGCCTCTCGGATTCGCACCGGACCTACCTGGCGGCGGGTGGCCTGGGAAACTTCTTGGGCGACGGCTGGCTGAACTACCGGCCCGAGCGCGTGTTCGAGGCGTACTACTCTTTCCATGCCTTCTCCGGCCTGTGGATCACGCTTGACGGCCAGTACATCATGAATCCCGGATACAACGCGGACCGTGGGCCGGTGACATTCCTGGGCTGCCGGCTCCACTTCGAGTACTGAAAAACGCCATAACTGGCGCGCTTGCTCAGCCGGTGCTAACTAGATCGAAGTGTTTCGTTTGCTAAGACTCGCCTTGGTCATGGGCCTCCTTGGCGCGGGGGTGTACTACGGCATGACCGTGAAACTGGGTGAGCGAACCTTTTTTGAGCATGTCCGCGCCATCTGGGACACCAAGGAAACCCAGGAGCTTCGGCGCGGGACCACGCAGAAGGTGGGCGGTCTGGTCGATGAAGCGACCGACAAGGTGGTCAAGGGCGTGTCCAAGAATGCTCCGGGCAAGGTCTTCATGCGCGGAGACGGCACGGGAGCCGACACAGAAGCGATCCCGGCTGAACCTCCGCAGGAAAAACTGTCGCCTCAAGATCGCAAGGCTTTGCGTAACATCATCGGGCAGGGTCGCATCAAGCCGAGTGAGTGAAGCAGCCGTCGGTCGTTGTTGCTAGGTTGCGGTCATGGAAGAGAAGCGATATCGACAACTGGTTGACGATGCCTTTCAGCGCATCGACGCCGCGTTCGAGAACGTGGACCCCGACCTGGCGGAATCCACGTTTTCGCAGGGCACGCTGACCATCGTGTTTCGCGAGACGCACCAGCTGATCCTTTCGCCCCAGACGCCGACGCGCCAGATTTGGGTCGCCTTTCGCGATCGCGCCTGGCACTTTGGCTTGCGGCCCGAAGGTGACGGCTGGGTCGACGACCGAGGTCAGGGGATCGAGCTCTATGCCTTGATCGCGGATCTGACCCGCACCGCCGCGGGCGTGACGGTGACGATCCGCTAGCTCTGCCCTACTTGATGAGCTTCCAGACCGGCTGGAATTCGGTCGCCTTGAGTGTCGGATCCTCCACCGAGAGGATGTAGTCCACCCGACGGTTGCGTGGCTCGTCGGTGTTGTCGGGCGTGGCCACGGCCAGCGCGAATTCGCCGAAGCCCTCGTAGGCGATGGGGATGCGCAGGCCGTTCTTGCGAAACCAGCCGGCAATGGACTGGGCGCGCTTGCGCGACAGCCCCAGGTTGTACGGGGCCGCTCCGACGGTATCGGTGTGACCAGCGATGTACAATTTGATGGGACCGAGATTCTTGTGTTTGGCCAACGCATCGGCGATTTTGCTCAGGCTGGCTTGCAACTTGGGCGTTTCCGTCGGGGCGATGCTGGCCGAATCGGTGGCGAAGTTGACCTCCTCGTGCGGGATGTAGACCGACCAGGGGAAGAGGGCGAAGCTTTTGTACGCGCCGGCGGCGTCCGAGACCTTGAGGTCGATCCGTCCCACCTCGGTGCCCTTGGGCAGGGGTTTCCAGGTCAGCCAAAAAGGAACCACAGGGTCGCGATCGGCGAATTCCTGCTCGTGCTCGAGCAATGGAGCGCCGCCCGACGCACCGAAGATGCGCAGTTCCACCTTGCCGTCGGGGCTGTTGATCTGGATGGGCATGCGGCCCGCGGCCAGGTCCACCTTGGTCTTGTCGACAATCACCGTCAACTCCCCGCCCACCAGCGTGTCGAAGTAGACCTGGCTGTCCTGGGGCGCGCCATCGACCACGCAGGTGACGCGGCCACTGTAGTGGTGCTTGCCGGGTTTCCCGTCGAGAAACATCTCGCGCATTTCGCCCAGGTTGATAGCGCCCAGGTTCTGGCTCACGTTCTTGCCATCGTCGCGGCTCAACATGACTTCCACGCGTTCGAGATTCTGCAGGGCCGTGATCTCCAGCTTGGGCTTCTGGCCCACACCGACCTTGGTGACCATGCGGACCTGAATGGCGTCGGCCCTTGCGACTAGGGGAACGCTGGCCAGCAGCAGGAAGAGTAAGGAATTGAGGAGGCGTTGGCTGGCAAAGGCGGAGCGCATGGGGCGCATGCTACCGCGAAAACCCGCCCGGAGGCCGAGCAAGAAGAGCCGAGACGGTTGCCGCGTGCGTTGGGACGCATCCTTGCCGCGGTGGCCGGCATCAAACACTACGGAGTCGATCTTGCGAACCACGCCGATGCGGTTGATGGTTTTAAGTATGGTGCTGCTAGGCACCGTCGGAGTGGTTTGGATGACGTCATCGCCCGGGGCAAACACCATGGCCAAAGCCGACGAAAGTGGAAAACCGAGGCGCAGCGAATTGCGAAAGCGTCTCTCATCTCTCCAGTACAACGTGACCCAGGAAGACGGCACCGAGCCAGCGTTCCAGAATGAGTACTGGAACAACCACGCAGACGGGATCTATGTCGATGTCGTGTCAGGCGAGCCGCTCTTCTCGTCGCGTGACAAGTACGATTCAGGCACGGGCTGGCCCAGCTTCACCCGACCGCTGGAGGCGGCGAACGTGGTGAGCAAGACGGACGATTCACTGGGTATGGCGCGCACCGAAGTTCGCTCGCGCCAGGCGGACTCGCATCTCGGACATGTGTTCGACGACGGGCCGCCGCCCACGGGCCAGCGGTACTGCATGAACTCGGCTGCCCTGCGCTTCATTCCCGCGCCTCAGCTGGAAGCCGAGGGTTACGGCAAGTACCTGCCTCTCTTTGGCCTCAAGCCGAGCCAGGTGGCTGCGACGGATGACAAAACCAGGCCAACGGCACAAGCCAAGACCGAAGTGGCCACCCTGGCGGGCGGCTGTTTCTGGGGCGTGCAGGAGTTGATTCGCAAGCTCCCCGGGGTCGTATCAAGCACGGTGGGGTACACCGGCGGAACCACGGTCAACCCCCGCTACGAAGACGTTCACACCGGCCGCACCGGCCACTCCGAGGCCGTACAAATCGTTTTTGATCCACGGCAGATCTCGTACGAGAGCATCCTGCGCACCTTCTTCCGATTGCACGATCCGACCACGCTCAATCGGCAAGGCAACGACATGGGCTCGCAGTACCGGTCGGCCATCTTCTGGAACAGCGACGAGCAACGACGTACGGCCGAGCGTGTGAAGGCCGACGTGGATGCTTCTGGCAAGTGGGAGAAGAAGGTTGTGACCGAAATCGTGAAGGCCGGGCCGTTCTACCAGGCCGAGGACTACCACCAGGACTACTTGCAGAAGAATCCCGGCGGCTACACCTGCCACTACTTGCGCGATTGACGAGCCACGTAGTCATTCTGGTGAAGACCCGGGTACACGGCCTGCCAGTGCTTGGCGAAGAGGTCGGCCAGGATTGCGTAGTGTGGTCCGTCGTGGCGCAAGGCCACGCCATAGCTGAAGGCGTCGGGATAGAAGACGTAATGCTGCCACAGCTCGTCGCTGTCGAGGATGTCGCGCAACATTTGCGTGTGGTCAGGGTGGGGCATCCAGATCATGTCGGGCTGGCGGCGCCACAGTTCCGCGGCTGAGAAGCCGCTGCGGGCAAAGATTGGATCGTGCAGGCCGAGCACATCGATGATCACGGCGCGGGGGGCGTACGCGCCCACCAGGCCGTGCTCGGACATGGCAAAGGTCGTGCCCGGCGGGGACGCGGCTGCCAGTTTTGCGATTTCATGCGAGGCTTGCCACGAGTCGAGGTCAGGCAGGGACGCGGCCGCGGGAATGCGATAGCCGTCGAGCGAGGCCAATACCTGGGTCTGGGCGCGGCTTTCATAGGCAAGGCCTGCGGCTTCGAGCGCCCAGGCGCCACCCACAAGCGCGAGCAGCGCGCAAGCCAGGCGAAACAGAAGCGATCGCGCGACAAAGGGCGCGCTCTTTGGTGCCAGGGGCAGCCCTTGCACCCAGCGGTCGGCCACCAGCGCACCTGCCACCACGAAGAGGGGCAGCGAGGGGAAGTAGAGGCGGCCCAGGTGGCCCATGATTTGGTTGACCGAGAACAGGGCGGCGCACGTGACCGTCGCGGGGATGAGCAAGACCAGCAGCAGGCGCAGGTTGGCCCGTCGAGAAAAGAGCACCACGGCCGCCAGAAAGGGCGAGACGGCTGCGAGTGCGACCTCGAGAAACAGGAACGGGTTCCAGGTGAACTCGCCGACGAACCCCCGGTAGTACCAAGGCTGTTTTGCGTAGAAGGCGAGCGGCAGAGGCGTGCCCAGGAGGCGCCACTTGAGAATCAGGTCCACCAGCAGAAGCCCGCCCATCGCGCCGGCCCACACAAGCAGCGGGCGCAGGCGGGGCGCAGGCGCGAGCAGCCACAAGGCCAACAAGGGGCAGAGAACCGCGATGATCACGTTGTCTGGCCGCGCCTCGATGGCGAGCAGGCCCACGCCCGCCGCGGCCAGCGCCCACGCCGACGACGGTTTCTCCGCCAAGCGCAGCGACGCGAACACGACAGCGGTATTGGCCAGGGCAGCCAGCATGGTGTCCATGCCGGTGTGAGCGTGGAAGAAGAATACCTCGCGGCAGCAGAGCAGCGGCACTAGCAGCGCGCCCCAGAGCAGATACTGGCCGCGCAAACGAACATCCCGACAGAATCGTGCAGAAAACGTGACCAAGGCCGCTAGCAGCGCAAGAGCGGCCCCGCCGGACGCAATCTGCAAGACCGCCACGTGGCGGCCGGGCAGCAGCCCGCTGATCACCGTGACCAGCAGAAAGTGGAGTAGGCTGGTGACGCCGTAGACCGGCTCCTCGCCCGGATTCCAAGCCAGCCACTGGCCGGCCAAAGCGTTGTGGGCGTAGCGCAGATACATGTACGCATCGTCGAAATCGGTAGGCCCGGCACGCAGCAGCGCGCGCAATCGTTCGAGAATGACGGCCACGACCGCCAGCGCAAAGAGCAGGCGCAAGAAATTCGGTGTTCGCGCGCGCGCAGGCAGCACGGCCCCAGTCTATGACATGGGCATCGACTAGGGGCAGTCAGTTGTGGGATCATTCCCCGTATTAGAATTGGAGATGGAAAACACCATGGGTCTTGCGCTGGTCGAAGTCGTTATTGTTGTCGAGGATGCGTTCGGGATTCCCATCCCCGACGAGGACATGCAGCGCATCGCCACGCCGCGCGTGCTGGTGGACTACCTGATGGAGAAACTGGCCCCGTCACCCGAGGCGGTCGCGCATTCCACTCGGCGCGCGTTTGCCACCTTGTGCAAGGCCATCGTGCAGGTGCTCGGTCCGCAGCACGTCGAGATTGTTCCCTCGACGACATGGGACAGCCTGCTGCCTCGCTCGCAAGCCCACGCCGACCAGCTGTGGTACGAGCTCGAGAAGCAAGTCGGCGGTCCCCTGCGCCGCGAACATGGGGCCGTGGCCATCGTGGGGCACACGGCGCTGCAGATTTCCGAGCGTGGCACGCCGGGGCCGCAGGAGATGACGGGTCTACGCACGCGCGAGGAGATTGTGGCCGCCGTGCGCCGCCTCATCCATGAGAAGTTGGAGGTGAAGGAATTTACCGACGACACGCCGTTTGTGGCGATGGGACTCGACTGACAGATCAGTCGCGAAGCCGGCGGAGGTGCTCGCGCGCCACCGGTGCCGACAAGTGATTGGGTGAGCGTGCCAGCAACTCCCTGAAGGCCGTGGCGGCTTCGGCGCGCCGGCCCAGGGCTTCGAGGGCCAGCCCGCGGCCGAAGCAGGCTTCGTCATTGGCCGGCCACGCGGCCAGAACGGCGTCGAAATCGACGAGCGCCGATGCCGCTTGGCCCATCCCGAGCAGGGCGAAGCCGTGGTTGTTGCGGGCTTCAGGCGCGGCCAGCCCGTCGAGCAAGGTCGCCGCTTGGGCCCGCTCGCCCAGTCGCAGGGCCACCGCGCCCACAGCCTGTCGCACGCCGTCCTGCCAGCCCGAATCCAGGCATGTCCCGGTGGGCGCTGTCAGCGCGGTCTGGTAGGCGAGCCGGGCGGCCCGATCGTCGCTGGCGCTGCGGTGAAAATCGCCCAGGCGGCGCTGCCATTCGCAGGTCGGAAGTGTGGCTTCCGGCGGCTCTTGCAGCAAGGGAGCTGTCTGCAAGCCTGTCGTCGGCGTGTAGCTGAAGCTGAGCGGGATCTCCAGCTCGGCGATGAGGGTCGCGCGTTCCGGCAGGCGGCGCGTGAACACCAGCCCATCGGCGGCCCGATACACCAGCGCCCATTTTTCTGGATCGAACCATGCGCCCCGTGGATTCACGGTGGGATAGGTGAGCAAAGCGGCGTCGACAGAGAAATCGTCGAGTAGACGCTGCCACTCTACCCGCGACAGATCCGCGCGGCGCAAGACCGCGTGGAAGGATTCGGGATAGCCGTTGATGCGTGGATCCTGAAACACACGAAAACGCGGCCAGCCCTGCCAGGTCAGGTACGAGCCGACCTCGAGATCGTTGTACATGCGCGGCCGCAGCCCATGTTGATCGACAAAGGCGATGGCCGCTTCGGGCACCAGATCCGCCTCGAGCCCGATGTCGAACCAGCGGGAACCGGCCCAGGCAGCCTGGGCGCGAGGAACCACCGTCAGCGCCAGCAAGGCCGCCGCCGCAGACCACGCCAGTGCCCGGCCACGCCACGCAGGCAGCAAGCGACTAGCCGCGACCGCCAGCGCCGGGCCTGCCAAGATAGAAAACTCGGCCACGAAGCGGATGCGGAAAGCCCCCAGCAGGGCCAGCGCAATCAAGGGAACGAGAATACGCAGAGGAAGCAGAGCCCGCGTCTTTCGCAAGAGAATCGACCCCAACAGCGCGGTGGACAGACCAAGCAGTAAGAAGAAGAAAGGCCCATCGAGCGGCCAGCGCGCCGTCCGATATTCCTGCAGGGGCCGCAGCCAGGGCATCCGGATGTGGTTGGCAATGTAGGACAGACAGCGAATTCCCGAGGGCGTGGCAAACATCAGCGGCACAAGCGCGAGCCCAACCAGCAGCGCGCGCCGGCCGTGGGCACGCTCCCCACCCAGCCACGCGCCGGCGGCGTAGAGCAGCAGAATTGCGGGCGCGAGGAAGAAACACGAATTGGCGTTGGCCCACAGCAGTCCGAGGGGAATCAGCAGCCACAAGAGGCGCGGCCGTCCTGCCTCCGCGCGTTCCAGGGCCAGAAGCAGCAGGGCCAACCCGAGGAAGGTCACCAGGTGGGGACGTTCGACAAAGCGCGGTTCAGCCGACCACGCCGCCAGCGCCAGCGCCAAGGCCGCTAGCGCCGGGTGCGCTCCCCGCCGCACAGCCACGCGAAAAAGTATGGCCCATGTGCCTAGCACGAAGCCGGTCTTGAGGAGCACCGTGCCCGGGATCCCGGCCGCGCGATGAGCGAGCACGAGCAGGATCTGGAAAAGCCAAGCCAGGTTGATGTCAGTGGCCGTCGGGTAGGTGAAGGAAAGCAGATTCTCGGTGGGCACGTGACCGGTAGAAAGAACGATCTCGCCCAGGCGCAGGTTGAAGAACAGATCCGTCTCGTCCATCGGCACCAGGCAGCGCCCCGCGACGAACAAGAGCAGCAGATAGATCACGACGACCCATCATGCCGGAGTGCCGCGACTACGCCAAGGCGGCGTGATGTCTTGCCTAGTGTGAGCCAGGTTTGTCCAAAAGGATTCACGCGGCGGCGAGGTAGAGTTGGGGCATGGACGGAATCGCGCTGGGCCAGGCCACGCCCGGCCCGATCATCATCACCGCGACCTTCATTGGTCAGCAGGTGGCAGTTCTGGCCGGCGCGGTCGTGGCCACTGCGTGCAGCCTCGCACCTCTTGCCGCTTCCCGATCGGCCATACTCAATGTCAGGCTGTGGTCATGGAGCGCAGTCGGTGCGCCCTGGCGGCGGGGCGTTGGGTAGGTCTGCCCATTGTCATTGGTCACCAATCCGACTCGCTCGTGCCCGAGCGCCAGCACCGCCAAGCGGTATGAAACCCCTTAGAGCGTGTCTGAAAAGTTGACGTTTCGTGGAGGCGAGCGATAGCAAAGGCATGAAGCGAGGCAGGTACCCGAGCGACTTGACCGAGAAGCAGTGCCAACGAATCGAACCCCTGTTGCCCGCA
>Ga0265316_10000304_pt1 | contig 55168 bp, 58 predicted proteins | sample 4522metaG_FD_202092 | JGI IMG/M metagenome (GOLD analysis project Ga0265316, IMG submission 202092) | Rhizosphere microbial communities from Carex aquatilis grown in University of Washington, Seatle, WA, United States - 4-5-22 metaG | ecosystem: Host-associated > Plants > Roots > Rhizosphere >... | reverse complement strand
GGCGCTGCTCATCGACCGAGACAGGATCGTGGACACGTACCGCAAGCTTCACCTGGTGCCGTTCACGGAAAGCTTTCCCTTCGAGAAGACCCTGCCGGGAATCTACAACTGGCTGAAGAGCGCCGATACTCACTTCTGGGAGAAGGGGAGCGTCGCGACCGTGTTTGAGACCGAGGGCGTGCGTTTTTCCACGCCCATCTGCTTCGAGGACACCTTTGGCGACCTGTGCCGAAGGTTCGTCGCCAGGGGCGCGGACGTCCTCGTCAACATCACCAACGACGCGTGGTCCTTCTCCGTTCCCTGCGCAATGCAGCATATGACCATGGCCGTCTTCCGCGCGGTGGAAAACAGGCGCGCCGTGGTCCGCTCCACGAACGGGGGCATGACAAACATCATCGATCCCAACGGACGGATCACCGCTTCTTTTCCCCCTTTTATTGAAGGATATCTCTTCGGCAAGGTGCCGGTGCGCACCGGTGCGCTCACACCCTATACCCAGTGGGGAGACTGGCTGCCCTGGGTTCTGCTCGCGTTGAGCGCCGTCGGCGTGGCAGGGGGGATCCTGCGGCGTCGGCGCGGCGCTCCGTCCGCTCCCCGCGATTGACAGCTCAAAGATTCTGGGTCAGAATGAATGGCGAGGGGATGAAGTACCCTCCCGAGGGGGGCGCATGAAGCTCAGAGGCAAAATACTTATCGTTGATGACGAGCCCATCAATCTCGAGTTCTTCGACGTCATGCTCACCAAGCTCGGTTTCCAGGTGGAGAAGGCTGTGGACGGGGAAGAGGCCTTGGAGCGGGTGCAGTCAGGCAATCCTGACCTGATCATCCTCGACAACATCATGCCGAAGCTTTCCGGGTGGGAAGTGACGCGGATGCTCAAGCAGGACCCCGAGTATCGCCGCTATCGGAATACGCCCATCATCATGTTTTCCGCCATGAACGAGGTGAAAGACAGGATCGAGGGCTTCGAACAGGGCGTCGATGACTATATCACCAAGCCTTTCAATTTTTCCGAAGTCCTGGCGCGCATCCGGGCCGTCCTGCGCAGCCGCGAGCTCTCCCGCCAGCTTACCCGCCGGGAAAAGCGGATCGCGGTCGTGGAGTCGCTGAACAGCTCTCTCGTTTTTTTCACCCAGCACATCAAGAAGCCCATATCCGATCTCCTCGCCCTGGCAGAAAAGACGGACGGGCACGACGCGGGTGAAGTGGAAAAGCTTCTGGACAACATCCGCACTGAAGGCCGCGAGATCCTTGCGACCCTGCGGGGACTCGAAGATGAGGTCTCCGAGCTCCAGGGCAAGGGGGAGAAGCTGAAGAGGGGAGACCTGTCAGTCGAAGACCTGGAAAAGAAACTGCGCAAGCACCTGAAGAATTGGAAGAAGCGCCAGGAGAAACTCGAAGAGACCGACCAGGGCGCCATGGAGCGCACTCCCCAGGAGGCCGAAAAATGATCACTGAGGAGAAGAAAAAGCTGTTGGAGCACTTTGCCGAAGGACGCAGGTACTACAAGATGATGAAGTTTCAGAACGCGCGGGAGGCCTTTGCAAAAGCGCTCAAGATCGACGCGGGAGATGGTCCGTCGAAAAAGTACTATGAGCGCTGTGAGGAGTTCATCAAGAACCCTCCTCCGGAAGACTGGGATGGTGTATACGAAATGAAGACGAAGTGACGATATGGCAAAGAACGAAGATCACAAGGTCATCGAGCGGATCACCACGACGTTGGGCAAGGAAACGGACTTCCACGGAACCATGCGGTTCAAGGAGTCACTGAAGATCGACGGCGTCTTCACCGGTGAGATCGTTTCCGCGGGGTTCCTCTACATCGAGCAGGGAGCGTCGATCACCGCAAACATCCACGTGGGGTCGGTCGTGGTGGGCGGCACCGTCAAGGGGAATATCGAGGCAACGGAAAAACTGGAGATGCTCTCCACGGGCAAGGTGTTCGGCAACATACGGACGGGCAAATTGAAGATCGCGGACGGCGTCGTCTTCGAGGGCAAATGCGAGATGATCAAGAATCCGCAGGCCATCAACGTGTTCTCCGGCCCGGTCGATCAGCTGAAAAAAACCGCACAGAGTGTGTGAGGAAAAGACCGCCGTCATCATCTCCGCGGGGACGGAGCTGACGGAGGGAATCATCCAGGACTCTCACGTCCGGTTTCTCTCCAGCGAGCTTACCTCCCTCGGGTTCGTTGTGCGCAGGGGCGTGCAGCTGCCGGATGACGCCGCGCTGTACCGCGCCGAGCTGGCGCGCGCGTGTCACGACGCATGCCTCGTGCTCCTCACCGGCGGGCTCGGTCCGACCACTGATGACCTGACCCGGGAGATCGTGGCCGAGGCTGCAGGGGTTCCGCTGGATTTCCATCCGGAAGCGTGGAAAGCTTTACAGGAGAGGTTCAAGGGACGGAAGGTATCCGACACCAATCGGAAGCAGGCCACGGCGCCGCGCGGCTTCGGGCTTCTGCCCAATGCACACGGCACAGCACCGGGATTCCAGGGAGCCGTGGGAGAGGCTCTCGTGGTGGCGCTGCCGGGTCCTCCCTCCGAGCTGCGTCCAATGTTCGCCCAGAGTGTTCTTCCCCTCATACGGGAGCGCTGGGGCGGCCCGGGACCGGGGGATATCCTGTGGGGTACTGCCCTCATGGTGCCGGAGTCGAACCTGGAAGAGGCTCTTCGAAAGTGCGCGCGCCATGGTGTGACCTGGGGCACGCGCGTGGACGAGGACCGGATCGCGTTCAGCCTCCGCGGCGGCAGCGTGGAAGACAGGGACGCCATTCTTAAGGACCTGATGGAGCTTCTGCATCCTGTGCGCGTCCGCAAAGGAGAGATGAAGCCGGCCGAGCTTCTTACGGATGCGCTGCTGTCGAAGCATGCCACTCTTGTGACCGCGGAGTCCTGCACGGGGGGGCTCATAGGGAAATACATGACCGACCTTCCCGGAAGCTCCCGGGTTTTCTGGGGCGGACACGTATCATATTCCAATGCGGCAAAGACAAGGCTCCTTGGCGTGGAAGAGGGTATCCTGCGGGAGCATGGCGCGGTGTCGGAGGAGACTGCATGCGCGATGGCCAGGGGTGCGCTTGCAGATTCGAATGCAGACGCGGCAATCGCGGTGACGGGAATTGCCGGACCGGACGGCGGCACTGCTGAGAAGCCGGTGGGGACCGTCTGGATCGCCGTGGCTCTGCGCGGGCAGAGCTGCCAGGCGCGCCACTTCAGCTTCTCCGGAACCCGGGACATGGTCCGTCGCAGATCCGCCGTGGCGTCGATGCTGTTTGCCGAATGCCAGCTGCTCGGCCGGGAGTTCCTTGACACTCGGGCAAAGTGGTAATATATTTGGCTTCAAAGAGTTCCTGACAGCGTCTCAAGGCCTGCGTACAAACAAATCTGGAAAAGCGCAATTTCATTTGAAATGACCGACATGACAAACGGAGTACCACATGGGAACGAATGACCAGGACAACGATTCTCCTCAGCCGCCCGTCGAGCAATCCCGCGAGATGGAGCTGACAAACGAGTCGCTCCTGAACGGGGAAAACGGCGACCAGCAGCCGCACCGCCCGGCTCAAAACCGAAACGACCTCTCGTCCGCGCACCGTCCGAAGAGGCGGGTCGCGCGACGGAAGATACGCGTCGAGCTGATCAAGGAGCCGGCAATGGACACTCCTGAGGACGGGATGGACGAACAGGGAGTGGATCCTGCAGCGGAGGGAGCGCCTGCCGCCGCAGCGCCTCTGGCAGCCGGCACCCTGCCGGCAACGGGCGGGGCCTACGCGGCAGCCTCTGCTCCCGCCTCTGCGGGTGCGGCCGCCGCGAACGGCGGAGATGCGGCGGGCAAAGTGCCCACGCAGAATGACAATCGCCTCCACATCAATGACCTGAGCCAGATGAGCATGCCGGATCTCCGCACGCTTGCGTCGAAGATGGGTGTCAACCACGAAGCCCTCGTGTCCATGAAGAAACAGGAGATCATCTTCCAGATTCTCAAGGGACACACGGAGAGGGGGGGCGTGATCTATGCGTTCGGCGCCCTGGAAATCCTGCCTGATGGGTACGGATTCCTGCGCTCACCGAACTACAGCTATCTCCCGGGGCCGGACGATATTTACATCTCCCCCTCGCAGATACGGCTGTTCAACCTGAAGACGGGGGACACGGTTGCGGGCCAGATACGGTCACCGAAAGAGGGAGAGCGTTTCTTTGCCATGCTGCGGGTGGAGACGGTGAACTTCGATCCTCCGCTGGTGGCGCAGACACGGGTTCCGTTCGACAACCTGACCCCGTTGTATCCGGATGAGATGCTGAACCTGGAGACTTCCCCGGAGGAGATCTCCACGCGGCTCATCAACTTGTTCGACCCGATCGGGAAGGGACAGCGCGGGCTGATCGTCTCACCCCCACGGACAGGCAAGACCATCCTGCTGCAGAAGATCGCCAACGCGATTACGACGAACCATCCCGAGGTGTTTGTCATCGTCCTGCTCATCGACGAGCGGCCTGAAGAGGTCACGGACATGCAGAGGAATGTCAAGGGAGAGGTCGTGTCCTCGACATTCGACGAGCAATCCACGCGGCATGTGCAGGTTGCGGAGATGGTCATCGAGAAGGCGAAGCGTCTCGTGGAGCACAAGCGGGACGTCGTGATACTGCTTGACTCCATCACGCGTCTTGCGCGCGCTTACAACCAGACCGTGCCGACATCCGGCAAGATCCTCTCGGGCGGTGTCGATTCGAACGCGCTGCACAAGCCCAAGCGGTTCTTTGGCGCTGCGCGCAATATCGAGGAGGGGGGGAGCCTCACAATTGTGGCCACGGCCCTGATCGAGACGGGCAGCCGCATGGACGAGGTAATCTTCGAGGAGTTCAAGGGCACCGGCAACATGGAAGTGATTCTCGACCGCAAGCTGTCCGACCGCAGGCTCTTCCCGGCAATCAACATCAAGAAGTCGGGCACGCGCAAAGAGGAACTGCTGCTCACCGAGGAACAACTCCAGAAGATGTGGGTTTTGCGCAGGGTGATCAACCCGATGGAAGACCAGGAGGTCCTTGAACTGCTGATTGACAGGTTCAAGAAAAGCAAGAATAATGAGGCCTTCCTGAAATCGATGAATACATCGTCGGTCACGGATGCGTAGCCATGGATGGCGAGATCGCGCGAGTACAGGGATGTACGACAGGCCGACCGTAGCCATGCCGCGTTCCGGATGACCGCAGTTTATATGGAGGTTACGATATGAAGACCGATATACATCCCATGTATCAGCTTACGACCATCACGTGCGCATGCGGGAACGTGATCCAGACCAAGTCCACCGCCAAAGACATCAAGGTGGAAATCTGCTCGAAGTGCCATCCGTTTTACACGGGTAAGCAGCACCTCGTGGATACCGCCGGCCGCGTGGAGCGCTTCAAGAGGCGCTACAATATCAAGGGCTGAGCGGAGCGAAGCAACCTTGATATTGAGCGAGTACTTTCGCACAACATAAAAGGGTAGGCGAAGCCTACCTTCCGAAACCGTTGAGCGAGTACTCTCGCACAATATCAAGGGCTGAGCGAAGCCTGTCTGTCTGAACTGTCGAGGTCCGAATCAAGGACCTCGGCAGCCAGCGCCGTCATTTTCTCCCAGTGAGTACCGCGCCAGAACACGCGCCCGCAGCCTGCGCAGCGGGAAAAGTCGTTGCAGGTCACAGCAACTACCTCGGGGAGCAGGTTCCTGATCGAGGCCTTGTCGACCCGCGTAAGGGGAAGATTGCACTCCATGCACCGGCTGAACATCCGCACGCTGCCGGCCAGGTCGAACCTCCGCAGGACTTCGGCGAGCTGCCGGCGCGGAGCATCGGACCTCACCAGGTACCCATGGGTTACCGTTCTTCTCTTGAGCAGGCCCCGGTCCCGGCTCAGTATGATTCGCTTCTCCCCCCGCGCGAGCCGCGCGAGCTCCTCATCCGCAATCGTGTTGCTGTACTGGGCGTCGAAGCCGACCATTCGCAGGAGTCTCGCCAGCTTGCCCAGGTGAACGTCGAGTGCGAACCGGGTCTGGCGCAGCGGCGTGGCCCGCACGCGTGACAGTCCCCCGATATCCCAGGATTCGAATACCGGATAGACGCTGACGAGGTCGGCGTCATTCAGCTGGTAGTCGAAGCCCACGGACCTCCCGTTTGCGATGATGAGATCGACCTCCGTATGCGGCACGCCGAGATCCTCGATCAGGGCTTTGGCAGTGCATCCCTGCGCAAATCCGACAATGAAATCCGCCGGGTACGGCGGCGCGCTGAAAGGGACCTTGCGGTGCCGGGCGGAAAGAAAATCGTTCAACTCCTCGTAGAATCTGATGGTCACCGAGGGCATACTTGTATAGTATATCCGGCCGGACGGAGGGGGAAGTGAGTGGCGGTTGAGGGCGCAGACACAAAGGCGCTGTCCCTGAAAGGCGTGAGCCTCGACATCAAGGGCACGCGGATACTCGACACGATCTCGTGGGACGTGGGGCGGGGTGAAAAGTGGGTCGTCCTTGGTCTGAACGGGAGCGGCAAGACCTCGCTCCTGAGGCTTCTCTCTGGATTCGGCTATCCTTCACGTGGATCGATGAGCGTGCTGGGAGAGCCGTTCGGCCGCACGGACCTCCGCATGCTGCGCAGGCATGTCGGATGGGTGCATGGAGACCTGGCCGCAGATTTCCCCGGCTTCATGAGCGGCATGGAGGTTGTCATGAGCGGCGCAGAAGGGAGCATCGCACTATATGAGACCCCGGACGGACAGGAGGCGGAAACCGCTGCTGCGGCCCTCTCGTCCATTGGAGCCGCGCACCTGGCGGAACGCCTCTTTCATACTCTGTCCACGGGCGAACGCCAGCGCGTGCTCATTGCGCGGGCGCTCGCGGCTGGGCCGCAGCTCCTGCTGCTGGATGAGCCCTGTCTCGGTCTTGACCCGCTGGCGCGTGAAGACTTTCTTCAATCGCTCTCAAGCCTCTTTGCCTTTCGTCCTGATTTGACGGTCATCTGCGTGACGCATCACGTGGAAGAAATCATTGAAGGGTTCGTCCGCGTCCTGCTCCTGGCAGGAGGAAAGGCCGTGGCGCAGGGAACAAGGGAAGAGATGATGGGCGGGCCTGATATGACGCGGGTGTATGGAAAGCGGTGCAGGATCGAGCGGCATGAGGGGCGGTACGCAATGCGGTTCGTGGGAGACTGAGCCGTGGATCGAAAGCCCGTGGTCGGCAAGCTCGTCAAGGGGCGGGACGCGTTCTTCACCGTGAGCTGGTCGCGCCTGTGCAAAAGCGACAAGTACAAGATCGCCACCTCCGTGCCTTCCGAAGCGGGGATCTACGAGCTGTACTACATGGATGAAAAGAACAAGCTCTGCCTGTTCCACCTCGGCAAGTCATGGTACGGAGGTCTTCGTCACGAGCTGCGGGTACGGACCGACGTCGAGCTGGAGACCGACGCCTCCCGGCGCGCGCTCCTGGAGGAGCACGACTGCTGGTACCGGTGGTCGCTCCTCAGCAGCAGCGACGATATGGCGGACGTGCTTTTCTTTTTTGCGCAGACCTATCTGCCGGGCAATCTGACGGTGCATCCATCCGGCAGGTACGAGCACATTTTTGTGAAGGAAATCGACGCGGACAAAATTACGACTATCTGAGCTTGAAATCCGCAGGGCGATGGCACGCCAAAGACAGTCGCGCCAGCGCGTGGTTACCGCCCTTTCGGGGCGCCTTGCATTGGTGCCATAGTGTCATGACGCGCGTCGGACTGCAGGCTTTGCACAAGATTGCCGCCCTACGGGCGGCGCTTTTCAGAGCTGTGCGAGCTTTTCCACCATGAGCCGAATGCGCTTTGCCAGCGAGCCCAGGAGCCGCCGGGTCCACTGCGGGCTTGCCGCGTAGATATCGGCGAAGTTTTCTTTTGTGAACTCCAGTGCATGCAGGGGGCCTTTCGAGATGACCGTGGCCGAGCGCACAGACTTGTCGAAGAAGCTCATCTCCCCGATGAGCTCTCCCTTGCCGAGAGTCGCGAGCACTTTGTACTTATCGCCCATTTTCCGGGTGACGTAAACTTCGCCTTCGAGTATCCAGAAGATCTTCTGCTGGATTTCACCTTCACGGATCAGGATCTGCTTGTCCTTGAAGCGTCTGCCGAACTTCCCGATGACGGCCTCATCCAGCGCTTCCTCCGCCTGGAAGGCGATCCGCATGATCTCGTTGTACTCGTCTATCACGTGCCATGTCCTTCCAGCAGGCCGAGCCGCTCGCCGAACTCCGCGTTCATGATCCGTAGTTCCCGTGTCAGTCCCGTGGTCGCCACCAGGGCAAGCTCCCAGGAGATGCCTGCCGCCAGGAAGAAACTTTCCAGGTCCCACCGGTAAAGTATCGTTCTTTCCATGGCGTGCACAACGCAGAGACGGTCGCATTGAGCGAGAGGCTCCACCAGTCCAAATATGCCGTCAGGCGGCATCCAGAGGGGGAAGGTCGAGCCGCTGAGAGGATATTCGACCTTTATCAGCCCGGCGATGACGTAGAACACCGGCTTGTCGCCCACGGGATCCCTTGTGCTGTAGATGATGCTCCGGGAAGCAACGGTGCTCTGCTCGCCATATTGAAGATAGCCTGGAAGAGTGTCCATCTAGTGGAATTTTCGACAAATTATCTGCTTTTTATTGAATTCTTTTCATTCTTTGTCTATACTGGCGCCACCCACATATCGCATTTTCTGCGGGAGAAATTAATGGATGCAGTGAAGCAAAGCCACGTCGAGGAGTACGGCAAGGCTCCCGAGATAATTGCCTCGGCCCCGGGCCGGGTGAACCTTATCGGCGAGCATACCGACTACAATGACGGCTTTGTATTCCCCATGGCCATCGATTTCACCGCCCGGGTCGCCGTGACGCGCCGGAAAGACTCGCACCTGCGTTTCTTCTCCGTGGATTACAAGGACAGGAAGCGCGCGACCCTTCCCACCCTCCGTTACCGCAAGGAAGACCGCTGGGCCAACTACCCCAAGGGGATAATCGCGGAATTCATCGGCCGCGGTCACGCGCTGGGTGGGATGGACATCACCATCCACGGCGACATACCCCAGGGAGCGGGCCTTTCTTCTTCCGCCGCCCTGGAAGTGGCCACGGCCCTCGCCATTCAGGACCTCTTCGGCATCGAAATGGGTCGCGAAGAGCTGGCAAAGCTTGCCCAGAGGGCGGAGAACGAGTTTGTGGGGATGAAGAGCGGGATCATGGACCAGTTCATTTCGCGGCTGGCCAAGGAGGGGCATGCGATGCTCCTCGACACCAGGTTCCTGACCTATCACTACGTCCCCCTGGCGTTGAAGAGCGTGAAGATCCTTATCACCAATTCCAAGGTCCCGCACGGCCTCGTGGATTCGGAGTACAACCACCGGCGGGAGGAGTGCCGAAAGTGTGTCGAGCTCCTTCAGGCCAAGAGGGCGGGCACGGCTCTCCGTGACTACTCGCCGGCCGACGTGCGGGACAGCCTGGGACTCATTCCCGAGGCCACGCGCAAGAAATGCCTCCATGTCGTGGAAGAGAACCAGCGCGTGCTGGAGGCGGAAGAAGCGCTTCGAAAAAAGGACCTCGTCACATTCGGGAAGCTGATGAACAGGTCCCACGAGAGCCTGCGCGACCTGTACGAGGTATCCTGCCCCGAGCTGGACTGGCTGGTGAAGCGGGCGTGGGAAACCGAAGGAGTATACGGCTCACGACTGACCGGGGCGGGCTTCGGCGGGTGCACCGTGACCCTGATCGAGGAAAGCGCTATTCCGCTCTATCGGGAGCATATCATTCAGTACGAGCGGATCTTCGGGTTCCGCCCGGAGCTGTATATCTGCAAGCCTTCGGCAGGGGCCAGAATCCTTGAAAACAGGATGCAGCGCACATGAAGATCCTGCTGACCAATGACGACGGTGTCGGCAGCGACGGAATCCGGGCGCTGATAGCCGCGCTGTCAGCGGCCCATGATGTGTGGGTGGTGGCCCCGGAGACGGAAAAGAGCGGCGGGTCCCATTCCATCACCCTGCGGGACTCCATACGGGTACGCAAGCTCGGAGACAGGCTGTATTCCTGCCGGGGGACAACCGCGGACTGCGTCATGGTGTCGGTCCTTGGCCTGGTGCCCGAAGGGGTCGAGCTTGTGATCTCCGGCATCAATCACGGTCCCAACCTCGGAACCGACATTCTGTATTCAGGCACCGCGGCGGGCGCCCGCCAGGGAGCGCTCATGGGCATCCCCTCGGTTGCACTCTCCACGGCCAGATATGTCCCTCCGTTCGATTTCATCACGGGGGCGGAGTTCGCCGCGCGCAACCTGGAGATATTTCGCGAGCTGGGCACGGACGATCACTTCCTGAACATTAATTTTCCTGCTACGGGAAACCGCGACAGCGAAACAGTGATCACTTTCCCCTCGCGCAGGATCTACCGTGACGAGCTTTCCACGTACACTGCGCCGAACGGCGACATCTATTGCTTCATGGGCGGGGCGCTGCCGGATGCGCATGCCGAGGAAGGGTCCGACTGCATGGTCCTTTCCCAGGGACGCATTTCCATATCCCCCATTCACGCGCACCCGAGAAACTGGGCATCGATCGAGGAGAATTACAGGGGGGTCAAATTCAGATGAACGAGCGGCTGGGACGCGCGGTCAAGCTCTACCACGCGCACAGGTTCGACCAGGCACTGGTCGAGCTGCGCGCACTGGAGACGGAAGAGGGCACGAGCCCCGAAATCGACTATTACGTGGGGCTCGCGCTCACGCAGCTCGGCAACTACGAAGATGCCCTGCTCACGCTGGAAAAAGTCGTGAGCTCCCATTTCAGTTTTCTTCATATCATGCAGTCCCGCATGGTGCTCGGCTATATCTACGCAGTCACCGGACGCTTCCGCCTGGCGGAGTTCGAGTTTACGAAAGTGAACGAGATGGGAGTGCAGTCCTCGCAGGCCCTTGCAGCCCTTGGATATGTATACTACGCGCAGAGAAAGGTCCCTGAGAGCATCGAAACCCTGCAAAAAGCCCTTGAATTGGAGCCTAAGAATCCGAATGCGCTGAACTCGCTCGGATTCATATACGCGGAGGAGAAGATCGACCTGCCCAAGGCCGTCATTCTGTGCCGTCAGGCTGTCGATCTGGCCCCTCGCAACGCTGCGTACCTGGACTCCCTTGGGTGGGCGTACTACCGCCAGGGCAATTTCCTCGAGGCCCGGGCACATTTCCGAAGGGCGCTCGATCTGGCGCCCGGGAACAAAGAAATCGCAGCCCGGCTGCGCATGTGCCTGGACGCGCTGAAGGACGTGAAGACGCCATAGCCCTTCCGCGGTACGAGAGTCCTCGTTCGGCGCGAACGCCGTACACCGCGGAGTTGGGCTCCCGGCGCGCAAGCGCGCCTGCCGCCCTTCGGACGGCGAGAGCCGAGAAGGCGGTTGCAAACCTGTTCAGTCCCATTGGAACGCCGCATTTTTTTCTTTATTTATGGCCCTCCAATAGTCGAAAATGATGACAGGAGTGAGCCTATGAAGGTTGATAGCGTTGCTCTTCCTAACGTGCCGATTACTCAAGCCGCAGAATTGCCCATCATCAAGGCTGACGACATAAAGACCATTCTGTATCTCGGCATCAGGGGGGAGATAAAGCTCAGCACAGGCAGAGAGCATACGGTAGATACGTACGCCTGATTTTCCTATACTCAGCTCGTGAAACCGCGAACGATCCTCGTCTGTTTCCTGTGCCTGCTTCCCGCGTTTCTTCCCGCCCAGCTTATTGACATCAACGCTTCACGCTCAGCCGACCAGCTCAGGTGGGGAGTCCAGGCCTTCCATCGCGGATTCTTCAATGACTCCTGGGTAGCCTTGGAGAAGGCCATCACCTTCCAACCAGCGAATACGCTGGCCACCATGTGGCTCGGAAGGGCACAATGGAAAGCCGGCTACGAAGAAGACGCCCTCAAGACCTGGCAGAGGCTTGTCGATACGGGCAGGGGCACGGCGGTCGTGCGTGACTGGATAAAGGTGATCGGGCTCAGGCGCGGCCTTGGACGGGAGCTGGCTGGCAGCCCGCCCTGGGTCGTATCTTCGGAGCTGGACGGGACCCTGCTATCCGGTCATCCGTTCAAGCGGCCCACGAGCGTGCGGCCACGACCGGACGGCACCTTCTGGGTCGTCGCGTTCGGTTCAAACGAAGTCCTTCGCTACGATGCCAATTTCCGCCTCATGGACAGTCTGCACGGCGGGCTGGAAGGATTCGACAGACCGTATGACGTCCTCGAGGCTGATGACGGCTCTCTGTACGTTTCCGAATATGGCGCCAACAGAATCGCAAAGTGCAACCCTCGGGGAGACAAGATCAAGACCTTCGGCCGAAAGGGAAGGGCGGACGGCCTGCTCCTCGGGCCCCAGTACCTGGTGGCGGACGGCAGGGGCTACATGTGGGTCACCGACTGGGGCAATTCCCGCGTGGTGCGATTCGACATGGACGGCAATTTTGTCCAATCCATCTCAGGAATTGCCGGGCCGACCGGCATCGCGGTCCACGAGGACAAGCTCTTCGTCTCGGAAAAGTCGAACAAGCGCGTTCTCATGTACGAGCTCAACGGTAATCCGATCTCTTCGATAGGAGAAGGGACACTCCAGGAGCCCGAGGGGCTTGCATTTACCCCGGACGGTCACTTGCTGGTGGCAGACGGCAACCGGATCATGGAATGCGACATTGAACGGGAGACGTGGAGCGTGCGCGGTGATACAAGCGCCAGTACCGGGAGGCTTGTGCAGCAGTCAGTCGGGCCGAACGGCGATATCCTGGGGGTGGACTTCGACCAGAGCAAGATCGTCCTGCTGAACAGCGTGTCGGCTCTTTATTCCGGCCTTGTGGTACGCGTGGACCGGATAAACTCCCTGAAGTTCCCTGAGGTCTACGTCGATGTCTCGGTGGAAAACAGACTGGGCAAATCGATCGTCGGCCTTACAAGTGACAATTTTGTCGTCACGGAAATGCGGTCTCCGGTCAGCGCGCCGACCGTGGCGCTTGCAAACACCAGCGTAAGAACCAGTGATGTATCCCTTCTCGTGGAGCGTTCACCCGCCCTGGAGACCTACCGGTCCGAAGTCGAGCAGTCGGTCGGGGACCTCTACGGACTCGTGACAAAAGAAGGCAGAATAAAGGCGCTGTCTGCAGCGGAAAAGCCGCTCCGCGAGGCTGATTTCGGGGAGACGCGACTGCGCTTCATTCGTCAGTCTCTCCAGACACCCCCTTCGGCCAAATGGCGGTTTGACATTGCGGCAAAGGCGGCAGGAGACGAGCTTATCACGGCGGTTTCCGGAGCCCGGCGGGCTATCGTGTTCATGACGAGCGGAACCCTGGGGCCCGGCGCATTCACCACCTATTCCCTTACCGAGGTTGCCGCCTACATGAGAAACAGCGGAATTGCCTTTTATCCAGTTCTGTTCGGAAGCCAGCCGCCGGATGAGGACTTGAGTTTTCTTGCTTCCGAGACCGGAGGGAGTCTCTTCAGCGCCTCATCCCCCGGCGGAATGCTGCAGGTAATGCACCAGATCAGCGCGCGCGTGGGACCGCTTTACACGCTGCACTTCATCTCCAACACCGCTCCCGAGTTCGGCGAAAAGTACATACCGTTGGAGGTAGAAGTGACCGCCCAGAAGGTCAGCGGAAGAGACGAGTCTGGCTATTACGCCCCGCAGTAGCCCTTCCGCGGTACGAGAGTACTCGTTCGGCGCGAACACCGTACACCGCGGAGTTGGGCTCCCGGCGCGCAAGCGCGCCTGCCGCCCTTCGGATGGCGAGGTGCGGAGTGCGGCGTACCGCTCTAAGGGGCAGTCGTTTGCCGAGCAAACGCCGAGAGCCGCCGAAAGGCCGATCCTGTACCTTCCCTGCTATGCTCTCAGAAACGCCTTGAACTTTTCCGAGGCGCTTGCCGCGTCCGGAGCGTATCCGTCTGCGCCTATCTCCTTGGCGTATTGATCGGTAAGGGGCGCGCCGCCCACCATGAACTTCACCTTCTTGCGCAGGCCTTCCTTCTCGAATCTATCGATGACCTCTTTCATGCCGACCATCGTCGTCGTGAGCAGAGCGGATATGCCCACTGCCCTCGCATCCGGATTGTCTTTCAGGCCCTGCACGAACTTGTCCGCGGAAACGTCTATGCCCAGGTCGACAACTTCGATTCCCGCACCCTGCGCCATCATCTTCACGAGATTCTTGCCAATGTCGTGCAGGTCTCCTTTGACCGTGCCGAGCAGGATCTTGCCGATGGGCTTCACCCCTGCTTTTACCAACTCGGGTTTCAGTATCTCCATGCTGGCGTTCATGGCCCGGGCTGCGATCAAGACCTCGGGAATATAGATCTCGTTACATTTGAAACGTTGTCCCACCTTGTCCATGCCGTCCAGCAAGCCCTTGTTCAGGATTTCTCCCGCGCCGTTCTTCTCCGCCAGAAGGGCGGTAGTGAGCTCTTTTGCTTTCGGCATGTTGCCTTTCTGGATTGCTTCCGACAGTTCCTGGTAGGTTGCCAAATCCGTCCTCCTTGCCGTGCAGGCATTCCGGCATGCACAGAAGCGGGCCCGATGATTTCCGATGGGCGCCTTGCTTCGATTGCTATTAAGTACAGAAAATGCTATTCTGAGCGCATATCATCATGATAGAGGAGTATCTCGGTGTCAAGAGGACGACCGGATATCGACCGTGAACGGTGCAAGGGGTGCACGCTGTGCGTCGGCGCATGCCCCGAAAAAATTCTTGCCATGTCGCGCGACCAGTTCAACCGCCAGGGAGTGCCATTCGCGGTCTGTTTTGACGAAGAACGCTGCACGGCGTGCATGTCCTGCGCGATCATCTGTCCGGATATGGCTATCCGCATTTTCCGATTCGCACAGACGGCAGGGGAGTAGGGTATGGCGCTTATCCTGATGAAGGGCAACGAGGCCATCGGGGAGGCCGCAATCATCGCCGGGTGCCGCTACTATTTCGGCTACCCCATCACTCCGCAGAACGAGCTTCCCGCCTATATGTCTCTGCGGATGCCGAAGGTAGGGGGAACCTTTCTCCAGGCTGAGAGCGAGGTGGCGGCCATCAACATGGTCTTCGGGGCTGCGGCCGCGGGTGCGCGGGTCATGACCTCCTCCTCATCGCCTGGCATCAGCCTCAAGATGGAGGGCATCTCCTACATGGCCGGCGCCGAGCTGCCCGCTGTTGTGGTCAACATGATGCGCGGCGGTCCTGGGTTGGGAAACATCGCCGGTGCGCAAGGGGACTATTTCCAGGCTGTCAAGGGCGGGGGGCACGGTGACTACCACAGCATCGTGCTGGCGCCGAGCGGGGTCCAGGAGCTTGCGGACCTCACGGTGAAGGCCTTCGATCTCGCTGATCGGTATCGGATCGTCGTGATCCTGCTCGGGGATGGATTCATCGGCCAGATGTCTGAGCCCATCTCCCTGCCGCAGCCCTCGGGATTGGTCTTCGACAAGAGCGGCTGGGCCCTTACCGGAGCAAAAGACCGGGATGCCCACCACATCGTTTCCCTGCGCTTGAATCCCGAGGACGCGCTGGAGAAGCTCAACATACGGCTCCAGGCAAAATACCGGGACATCGAAAGCAGGGAGACGCTCTTCGAGCAAGCCGAGATCGACGGCGCCGAGTTCCTCCTCGTTGGCTTCGGGCTTTCTGCGCGCATCTGCAGGTCGGCGGTGAGCGTCCTGCGCAAGTCGGGCATCAAGGTCGGTTTCTTCCGTCCCATCACGCTGTGGCCCTTCCCCCGGATTCCGGTTGCCGCTGCGTCAGCGGGCAAGAAGAAGGTTCTCGTGGTGGAGATGAATGCGGGACAGATGGTAGAGGATGTCAGGCTGGCGATCGCCGGTGCCGCACCGGTGGACTTCTACGGAACAATGGGCGGCATCACTCCCCAGGTAGATGCCATCGTTGAAAGGATCAAGGCATATGCCCGTTGAAACTGCTCGAATGAAGGTCGTATACGAAAGGCCCGAATCCCTCGCCGACGTCCCGAATCATTACTGCCCTGGGTGCGGCCACGGGATCATCCACAAGCTGCTGGCCCAATGCATCGACGAGCTGGGCATTCGGGAAAGCACGATCCTCGTCGCTCCCGTCGGATGTTCCGTCCTTGCGTACAACTACCTTCGCGTGGACGGCTGTGAGGCGGCGCATGGCCGGGCACCCGCGGTAGCCACCGGCATCAAGCGTGTTCATCCCGACACGACCGTCATCGCCTATCAGGGCGATGGGGACCTTCTTGCAATCGGCACCGCAGAGACGATTCATGCCGCCAATCGGGGAGAAAAGATCACCGTCGTGTTCGTCAACAACGCCATATACGGCATGACCGGCGGGCAGATGGCGCCCACGACCCTGCAGGCGCAGAAGACCAAGACCTCTCCCTACGGGCGGAATCCCGCGGATGTCGGCTTTCCCATTCGCGCGTGCGAGCTGCTCAATACGCTGGAAGCACCCGTCTACATCGAGAGATGCGCGGTCAGCTCGGTCAAGGGTGTGCTGAAGACAAAAAGGGCGCTCATGAAGGGATTGCGCAACCAGGTGGAACGCCGCGGGTACTCGTTCATCGAGGTGCTCTCCATGTGCCCCACCGGCTGGGGAATGGAGCCGCGTGAAGCTGCGTCATGGGTCGACTCGGACATGGTGCCGATCTTCCCCCTGGGCGCGCTGCGGGACAAGTAGGGGGCTGCCAGGTGTACGAAGGAATATTCTTCGGCGGATTCGGCGGGCAGGGCATCATCCTGGCCGGAAAGATCATCTGCCTGGCTGCGATGGGAGAAGGCAAACACGTTTCCCACATTCCCTCCTATGGCGCGGAGATGCGGGGCGGCACGGCCAACTGCTCGGTCGTGGTCTCGGACGAAGAGATCGCATCTCCCCTGGTTCCTCAGCCGAGCGTGTGCATCGTCATGAACAAGCCTTCTCTCCTGAAGTTTGAAAGCATGGTCCGTCCCGGCGGTCTCCTGATCTGGAACGAGTCCCTGATAGACCTCGCGCCGGAGCGCTCCGACATAGAGACTTTTGCCGTACGCGCCAATGATATCGCGGAGGCCGCCGGCTCCTACAAGTCTGCGAACATGGTCATGCTCGGCGTCCTTCTGAAAAAGAGGCCCGGCATTGCTTCAATGGCAGCCGTCCTTGGAGTGCTCAATGACGCAGTCTCCGCGCGCCACCGCGAGCTGAATGAGACGAATCGAAAGGCGCTCGCCGGGGGATATGAAAGAGCATAAGGCGGAGGCCAGGTTCCGAATTCTCTTCTGGCGGACCGACTTCGTCGGTATTGCCATGATCGTGAGCGGGTTGTTTTTCCTGCTTGTCAATTTCAAGCTTGTTCCCGCGAGCGAGTTTGTGCTGCCGCGCGTGCTGGGAATCCTCTTCATCATGATCGGCCTCATCTTTCTGTTCTTTTCCGGCGCGGGCAGATGGCTCACCTGGTTCGTGATTCCCGCGGGGGCATTCCTCACCCTTGGTATTGTGACCCTGGTATTCGGCTGGAACAGGTTCTTCAGTCTCGTCTCCCTGGGATTCGCGCTGACGTTTCTTGCGCTGTTCTACTTTCGGCGCGGGCATTGGTGGGTCCTCATCCCTTCAGGGGTGTTTACGGGCCTTGCCGTATGGGTTGCAATCAGCAGTCGATACCCGATAATCGGCTGGCATCCCGTGGCGCCGATACTCTTCCTCGGGATCGCCTTCCTCGTGATCTGGGTGTTCTCGGTCCAGAAGCAGAGGATGCGGTGGAGTCTTCTGGTCGGCGTCCTGATCGTCTCCGCTTCCTTTTTCTACCTTCTGGGCATTCTCCTTGCCCGTTGGAGCATTTTGTGGCCGGTCGTGCTTCTGCTTGCAGGCCTCCTTATTCCCCTGTGGACAATCTTTTCCGACCGCCGCAGGAGAGGCATCAATTGATTGCTGATCGAGTACGCCGCATGCGGGCGGGAAGGCGCGCCAGGTGGGAGGCAATCTGCCGGCAATGCGGGCGGTGCTGCCATGAAAAAGAGATCCGCGGGCTGTCTGCGCCTGTTACGAACTACCGCCGCCCCTGCCTCCACCTGGACACACTCACTCGGACCTGCACGGTGTATGAGAATCGTCTCCAGACCTGCTCCCAATGCCGCAGGATGACCCTCTGGCATGCGCTGTTCGTGCGCTGGCTGCCGGAGAGCTGCGGCTATGTTCAGCATTACCGCGTGTGGGCAAGGCCGCGCACGCGCACTCTGACGGAGGGCTGAGCCTTCGACCTGCGCGGTCTCCTCATGGCGAGCAGAGTCGAGGACTCCAAGGCGATCAACCGGATCGGGCAGCGTGATCGTGGCATCACCGGGCGCGGAGTACCGCCAGGGCGCGACTAGTATTTGAACTCGCTCTCTCCAATGAACTCCCGAAGGATCGAGGTGGCGGGAACCCAGCGGGGATGGAGCGGCGCGAAGTTTGCGAGGAATGAGAGCAGGATACGCGCATCCTGGTATTCGGCCGCGTCGGGTTTCACCGAGGCAAGGAGAGGCTCGGCATACACTTTCAGGACGGCCAGCTCGTAGTCAAGCGCGGAATTGAATGCCGAATCCGCCGAGTTCTGAAAGGGAAAGATATTTCTGTCTTCGCCGCGCCTCACGGACGGCCACATGGAAAGCGTGGTCAACCCTGAGTGGCCGCGGAACCGGCTGTCACGCACGATTCTCCGTATGAGACGGTTGTCCGTCGTGGCGACCCTGTTGTGATCGTCGAGGTTAAGCTGGGTGAGGGCGGACACGTAGATCTTGTGCTTGCGTTGTCTCTCGACCAGGGGGGTCAATGCATCGTTCAGCCCGTGAATGCCTTCCAGTATGAGAATGGCGCGGTCGGGAAGCTTCATATTTCTGCCCGAGGGCTTGCGTGCCCCTGCATGGAAGTCGAAGATCGGCGTTTCAACCTCTTCGTTCTTCAGAAGGTGCACGAGATTCGTGTTGAGAAACTCCACATCCAGCGCGTCTATGGATTCGAAGTCGGGTTTTCCTTCCTCGTCCCTCGGGGTGAGCGCATGAGGCTTGTAATAGTCGTCAAGGGAAATGCTGACGGGATTGCGGCCCACCACCCGGAGCTGGATGGCGAGCTTCTTGGAAAAGGTCGTCTTGCCCGAGGAGGAAGGCCCGGCAATCAGGACCAGCTTCACCTCGTCTCTTTTCTCGTTGATTCTGTCGGCGATCTGGGCGATCTTCTTGTCCTGCAGGGCCTCCGCCACCTGGATGAACTCCTGGATGCCGCCTTCGCGGATGAGCTCATCAAGCCGCCCCACCGATCCGACGCGGAGGATCTTTCCCCAGTTCTTGTATTCCCTGTAGATGGAGAAGAGCACCGGATTCTCGACGAACTCGCCCAGGTGCATCGGGTTGTCCCTCGGGGGATAGCGCAGGACAAACCCGGGCGGGTAGCCCAGGAGAGCAAAAACCGAAAGGGCGCCGGTCGAAGGCACAAGGGGGCCGTGGGAGAGATCGAGGAAACCGTCGCAGGAGTGGACTGCAATGGCCGGGTCGTTGCGGTTTTTCAGGAGCAGCAGCGTGTCAGGCTGATTGTGTTTTTCGAAGTACTCGATGGCCTCCCCATAGGAGAGGGAGAGCGAACGGATGGGCATGTCCTTTGCCACGATCTCGCGCATTGCCGCTTCGATCCTCAGCAGGTCGTCACGCGGAATCGTCTCCATTCCGGCGAAATGGTAGAAGTAGCCGTCTCCAAGTGAGTGCCCGACGATCAATCGGCGTTTCGGAAAGGCACGGGTGACGGCCATGGCGAGCAGAAGGCACAGTGAGCGCCTGTAGATTGCGATCCCTGCCTTGGCTCCGAGATCCACCGGCGCCGCGCGGCAGTTCACCGCAAGCTCATGGTGGAAGCTGACCACCTCGTTGTTCAGAAGGGCGGCGATCACGGGGAGTGAGGATTGAGGGAAGGCTGGATCAGCGGCAACCTTGCTGACGGCAGTACCGGCGGGGTAGTCCCGTGACTGCCCGCCGGGAAAGGTCACCCGGATGTTCATGCCATTTCCTTGATGAGCTTTGCTTCGTCGGCGCCCAGCACGCCCGTGATGGTGAGCCCCTGGCTCTCCGACACCTGGATGAGCGGCGGCTCTGCGAGTTTTTTGCCTTCAGGATCGAGGATTACTTTGACGATCGGACAACGGGGCTTTGCCGGGTCCGTCCGCTGCACGATGCCCTTGCTGTTGTTCGACAACTGGACTGACGTTCCCACCGGATACACGGAAAGCGTGTACACGAGGGCTTTCAGAATTTTCTCGTCGTACTGCTTCCTGTTTTTCTGCGCAAGGTCCCGTATCGTGGCGTGGCCGTCCAGGGTGCCCGGCCTGAATGGGCGCTTTGACATCATGGCGTCATAGGAACATGCCACCCCGATGATGAGGGCATAGTCGGTGATCTTGGGCGCCATAAGCTTTCGAGGATAGCCGGAACCGTCGATGCGCTCGTGGTGCTCCAGGGCGGCCAGCGCGACATTCTCCGGCGCCGAAAATCCCTTGAGGATCCTGTAGCCAAGGAGGGTGTGCGCGCTCAGGAGCTTCCGCTCCTCGGGACTGAGAAGTTTGGATGAATGCCGGAGCTCCGGGGGAAGCTTGTACATCCCGATTTCGTGCAGGAGGCAGGCATTGCCCAGCTCAATGAGCCTGTGCGGCGGCGCTTTCATATAATCGCCGATTGCCAGGGCAAGTATCGTCGTGTTCACTGCATGCGAAATGAGATAGCGTTCGCTGTCCGCGCTTATTTCCAGGAAGCGCAGGAGATAGTCACGACTGTCGTGGACAATCTGCATTGCCTTTTTCACCCAATCGGTGACTTCGGCAAGATTCAGGACCCCATCTGCAACATACTTGACGAAAAGAACCGTAGTGAAATTGGTGAGCTCGTTGTAGAACTTCTGCGAAGCGGCCATCTGCCGCGTTTCGTGGATGTCTTCATCGATCGTCTGAGGGGTCACACCGCCCTTTTTGGAGCCTGAAAGATAGCCTGGGGCATCCTTGGTGGCTCCCTCAGAAAAGACCTCCGGGAACTTCCACTTCTGCAGCCGCTTCACCAATTCGGGAGTGACCGGCGAGTCAGGAGTGAGAAGAATATAGCTCTTGTCGAGGAATACCGGCTGATCGAAGTATTCGCTAGGCACCAGCTCGGACAAAGAGATGCTCTTCATGCCATGTCGCCCTTCACGATTCCTTCCCTGGGGGAACCCCTTTGACTGGCGCTGCGATTTCCCCTACTATACTGCCCTATTATAGGGGTTTTTGATGAAAATGAAAGCCATATTTATCCTGCTCAACGTTGTGCTCGTACTGGCGTTTCTCGTCATCTTTTTCACGCCCCTGCTCCTTCTGGGCAGAGACTGGTTCAGCCTCTTCTGGTCGCGCAATTGGCCGATCGCTATCGTCTTCATCCTGACCCTCGGCGGCGTGGACGCGTATTTCCTGATGAACTGGCGCCTGTTTCGCGGGCTGGAGCGCGAGGATTGGGCCGGAGTGGCCGGCTTCCTCGAGCAGCGAATATTCAGGAAGGGCAGAGTGCTCCAGGCGCACGTGCGCCTGCTGCTGAACACCTACCTCGTGACCTCCAATACGGAAGGAATCCTTGCACTCGAAGCCTACCTGGCCGAAAAGAAGCCCGGGGCCATCCGGCGATTCAGCCTTCAGTTCGGCATTCCGCATCTCCTTGCCAAGGATCCCAAGGACCCGGAAAGCTTTTTTCGCGGCCTCCTGGACTCTTCGCACGTCTCGGATCGTGACTGGGTGAAGTGGAACCACGCCTTCAGCCTCCTTCAGATGAAGGACGCGGCCGAGGCGCGCAAGGAGCTGGCTGCCCTGGCGGACACCGTCTCCGACGAGGTCCTGCTCCTCCTGACTTTGTACCTGCTGGACGTTCTGGCCAGGGATGACGATGCCCTTGAGTCGAAGGTGTCTGCCATGCGGGAAAAGCTCAGGACACGGCATACGCTCACCACGTTTCAGAAGACTATCGAGAAGTCAGGGGGAAACATGCAGGTGGTCGTGCTCTCGCGGCTGGTGCAGGACGCAACGACATGGCTGTTTGCCGGATCCCCGGCCGCCGTGCCCGGCGGGGCATCCTAGGTCAAGAAGAGGTTCCGCTGTTCGTTCAGGGTGTCGAAGCCGCAGTCGTTCAGGATGTGAATGAGCACCGGCGCCCATATGCTCTGTGACCAGTAGTACCCCAGCCCGCACAATACGCCGACAAGCCCGGAGCCCAGCCACTTGATGGGTTTCCGACTGGAGACGACCGCGATCATCGTCGAGAGAGCGGTGGAGATGACGAGCGCGGTGAACGGCCCCCAGATTGCGCTGAGGAGCGTGAAAAAGACTCCACGGTAGAACATCTCCTCCGCGGGAATATGGAAGAACAGAATAAGCAGCTGTGATGCGATGAAGCTCCTGGTAAGCGCGGCCGCGCGAAGCCGCACTCCCTTGTTCCAGACGATCTGGAACGCGAAGCACGCAGCACCCACACCCAGTCCGGTGATGAGCCCGAAGGGGCTGGGAAGCAGCACAGGGGGGTCCAGGGTCATGAGGATCGCCACGCCGAAGCCAAGTTGAACGAGGCGTACGATCGAATCGATGAAGAGATTCTTGAAGGAGTAGGGCAGGGCCCACAGGTGGATGAGAAATCCGAGAGACAGAATCACCAGGTCGAGCACGCGAAACTAACGCCGGCGGCTCACGAAGTATGAGACGCTGCGGTCGTAGGTTCTCTCCTCATCGCCGGTGAACAGGCAGCCCGGCAGCTCGGAGAGGGATCGATGATAGGCGATGCAGTCGCAGCAGAGGCCGTGCCGCGCGCAGCCTTGGTACGTGCAGGAGCACCTTTTTGTGTTTTGTACGCGATTCAGGCAGTCCATGCATACCTATGTACCCGTTTCCCTTCTCAAGCGCAAGGAGTGGCGGCGAACCCGTGGCCGCGAATATCGCCAGGAGCGACCGCCAAATGCCACGGAGTACCGTGGCCGCGAATGTCGCCACGAGCGACCGCCAAATGCCACGGAGTACCGTGGCCGCGTTGACAGCAAACGATGCGCCTGGCTATAGTGGGCGCGGTTTGAACGAAACGGCGAAGTGAAAAAGAGAAAAGCCTTCACAATCCTGGTTCTCTCTCTTCTGCTGGTGGCAGCGCTCGTCGTTGCGGTCGGGATTGGCGCGGTGCGTGTTGCGCCGCTCTCGTTCACCAGGTATCTCCTCCACCAGCTCGGCTTCCGGTCCGTCGCTCTGCCCGATCAACAGGACATCACGATCATCGTCTTCCTTCGCCTGCCCCGGGTGCTTGCCGCCATGCTCGTCGGGGCTTCTCTTGCAGTCTGTGGCGTGGTAATGCAGGGGCTGTTTCGCAATCCTATGGCCAGCCCGGAGATCCTGGGAATCTCCGCGGGCGGAAGTCTCGGCGCGGTGACGGCCATCACTTCAGGATTTGCCTCGGTTTCACTCTTCGGTCTCCCTCTTCTTACCGTCGTCGGTGCCCTGCTTTCCTCCACGCTCGTCTATTTTCTCTCCACGTCCCGCGGCACGACCTCGCTCCTTTTTATCATCATTGCGGGCATGGCGATTTCCTCTCTCCTGAACGGACTGACGTCCGCTTTGCTGCTGATCTCCCGTGAATACCAGGTAAGCCAGTTCCTCTTCTGGACCATGGGGGGACTGGACGGAAGGACCTGGCAGCACATTTTCTTCGCGGCGCCCGTGCTGATTCCCGGCATCATCGTGCTCGGCCTGTTTTCCCGGGAGTTGAATCTCTTTACGCTGGGGGAAGAGAGCGCCAGTTCACTGGGCATGAGGGTCGAGCGGACGAAGCGGCTGCTTCTTGCCCTCTCGGCCGTCATCACCGGAATGGCCATTTCCGTGGCAGGGCCCATAGGATTTGTCGGTCTCCTGGTTCCCCACTTCTTCCGATTCCTCATCGGGGCCGACCACCGGACGCTCATCCCGGCGTCCGCGCTCGGCGGCGCTTTATTTCTCACTGTGTGCGATCTGGTAGGCAGATCGATCGCCCCGCCGCTGGAAGTCCGGGTCGGAATCATCACCGCCATACTCGGCAGCCCCTACCTGCTGAGCCTGATCGTCAGAATCCAGCGGCGCAGCGTGCGGGGGATTCAATGACGGACGCCCTGGTGCGCACACAGCGCCTCTGGTGGAAGATCGGCGGAGCGACGATCGTCGAGAACATCGATATCTCCGTCAGCAGGGGGGAGCTTGTCGGCGTGATCGGTCCGAACGGTGCGGGCAAAACGACGCTCCTGCGCCTGCTGGCCGGACTCCTTGTCCCGAGCGAGGGAGCGGTCTTTCTTGACGGACGGAACCTTGCTGTGATGGATGCCCGATCACGGGCGCGCAAACTGGCGTTCATGAGCCAGGAAACCGCGCAGAACTTTCCGTTTACCGTCATGGAAATCCTTCTGATGGGGCGCTACCCCCACCTCGGCAGATTCGAGCGGGAAACCGCGGAGGATCATGAGAAAGCCCGTCGTACGCTGTCCTACGTGGGCCTCTCGGGATTGGAGAACCGGGGGTTTGGCGAGCTCTCTGGCGGAGAGCGGCAGCTCGTCCTTTTTGCAAAGGCGCTGGTGCAGGATACGGAGACCCTGGTTCTCGACGAGCCGAGCTCGAACCTCGATATCCGCCATCAGGACCGGATTTTCTCCATGGCGCAGGAGCTGGCCGGCGAGAAGCGTGCCGTGCTCACTTCGGTACACAATCTCGGCGTTGCAGCGCAGTACTGTTCGCGCCTGCTCCTTCTGGAAACCGGACGAGTGGCCGCCGACGGCAGGCCGGAAGAGGTCCTGCGCAGCGAGATCCTGGACAGGGTGTATGCAGTGCATACGCTGGTATCGCCCAGCATGGCAACGGGGAGCCTCACCGTCACTGTTCTGCCCTCGCGGGCGGGAGTCACCGGCGCCCGGGTCCACCTCATAGGGGGAGCCGGCAGCGCTGTGAATATCACGCGCGAGCTGCATCGCCTGGGCTATGTCCTCAGCGGCGGAATCGCCCATGAGCACGATTCGGACGAGCGGCTCTGGCGGAATCTCGGCATCGCCTGCACGAGGGTCGGGGCTTTTTCCCGCATCGATAATGAAGAGGTCCTGAAAGCCGCACGGATGGTGGAGAGCGCCGATATCACGGTCCTCTGCTCGTTTCCGATCGGCCCTGGCAACCAGCGCAACCTGAATCTCGCGGCGCGCGCGAGACGGTTGATCGTCCTCGCACCGGGACCTGGTGATGTGCCGCGCACCTTTTTTTCAGACGAAGGAAGAGCGATTTTCGAAAACCTGTGCGGGAACTCGAATGTCATGACCTATGAGGAGCTCATTTCAGAGCTTTCCCGCATGAAGCCGGCGGGGAAGGAGAGCAGCGGTCCGGCCTCCTGAGACCCCCGCCCGCTGCCGGGATCAATCGCCGAGCTGCTTCTCCTGGTATTCGAGGAACTTGTCGATCGGCTCGTTGTCGGCAAGATAGCCGAGCTCCATTGCAATCTCGCCGAACAGGCGCTGGTCGCCCGCCTTCTGATGGTCGATCACGATGATAACCTGGGAGTCGGACATCGCGCCAATTTCGACCAGGAACTCGCCTATTCTGTCCGCCATGTAGTCCTCCCCTGGTAATATACTGCCGGAGGCGGGGGTCGAACCCGCACAATCCTTGCGGATCAGGGGATTTTAAGTCCCCTGTGTCTGCCAATTCCACCACTCCGGCGCAGGGATGCGCAAGGGCCGTCCGAGACACGGATGTCGGAAGGACGGCCAGGCGTAACACAGGATGCGCAAGGGCCGTCCGAGACACGGATGTCGGAAGGACGGCCAGGCGCGCAGGTGCGTCGCCACACATTCCACGAAGCGGGCAAACGGTCAACTTTGAGAACACCTGGGCTCGGCCGCTCGTTCCACGGCGAATCTCGAAAAAAGCCTACCGTTTTGCCGCTCGTCGAGTCAAGACAATAGGGTCCCGCGCCGAACATAGACTGAGGATTCTCCCGATGGCGTGTCGTGTGGCAAAGACGCTCTGTATGTCTTTTTTTCTCGTGAGCACATTCACGCTGTCCGCGTTGGAGAGCTCCTATACTATCAAAGAGGGAGAGACACTCACCTCGGTGGCCCGCAGGGTCGAGGTCCCCGTGGACGTATTGAGCCTCTTCAACAGCATCTCGGATCCCGGCAAATTGAGAGCGGGTACTGTTCTGCGCGTCCCGCCAGTTCATGCGGTGAGGAAAGGTGAAACCCTCTACGGGATTGCACGCGACTATTCCGTCACTCTCGCAAAGCTCCTTGAGTTGAACAAGCTCCTGGCCAATGCGCGGATAAAAGTCGGGTCGAGACTTTTCATTCCTTTGGAAATCGGGGGAGCAGGAACGCCCAAGACTGCCGAGCAGTCCACTGAGAAGAGCGGTCCCGCAAGGTCGACCGTACAAGCGACGCTGCCCGCGCATCCAGTCGCCGATCTCGTGTGGCCGCACCCGGGCCGGCACGAACAGGTGAAGGGCAAGATTTCAGGGCTCGTCTTCTACGGCGCGCGCGGGGATCCGGTGCATTCGGCTGCCGCCGGAGAGGTCAAATGGGTGGCCCCGTATTGGGGCCTTGGCAAAGTTGTTCTTATCAAGTCTCAGGATGGCTCCATCTTTTCCTATTGGGGGAACGAGGAAATCCTGGTGAATGTGGGAGACCGCGTGAATCCGGGAACGGAGATCGCGAGGATCGGGGACAGCCCCCAGGGAGGGGGCGCGAAGCTCTATTTCAGCATCAAGGACTCGAAGGGTCAGATCGTGGACCCGGAGAAGTATTTCTCCGAAAAGAGCCAGGCATGAGAGGGTGTATATGGGACGGCACCTTGAAAAGGAAAGGGCAGGAAGCCCGCCTCGCGCGGACGCGGGGATAAAATCGCGCGCACGGGTAGAAACTGAATCTCACGCTCGCGTGAGCGCGGAGTCTCCTCCAGGCGCGAAGGCAGAGTCTCACGCGGGCGTGAGGGCTGCTGTCAGGGCGGACGCCCGACCCCGCGTGAGGAGCGAATCCCGTGTCCGCGCGAGCGCTCAATCTCACGCGAGTGTGACTGCCGTGCTCAGCACGGCGTCGCAGGGGGGCGAGGGTCTCGAAGAGAAGGATCTTCTCGCTCTCTACATCAGGCAGATAGCGCGTTATCCGCTGCTCACCGGTCAGATCGAGCAGGAAATCGGAGCGGCTACGCAGAGGGCGCGGGAAGAGCTGGCAGGCCTGGAGAAGAAGGCCGCCGCCTGCCGGGTCTCCCGCAAGGCGTACCTCCGCCGCAAGGCAGAGCTCGAGCACGAGATTGCCCAGCTCAAGAACAGGCTCATTCTCGGGAATCTGCGGCTTGTCGTGTCAGTGGCCAAAAAATACCAGCACCGCGGCGTGACACTTCTGGACCTCATCGATGAAGGAAACATCGGGCTCATCGAGGCAGTGGAACGATTCGACCATAAAAAGGGCTGCCGTTTCTCGACGTATGGCACCTGGTGGATCAAGCAGGCCGTGATCAAGTCCCTGGCGGAAAACGGGAAAGCAATAAAGATTCCGATTCACCTCCTCAATACGATCAAGAAGTGCTTCTCCACGGCGCGGCAGCTCACGCAGGAGCTCGGGCGCGAACCAAGCAATGAAGAGGTCGCCAACTACCTGAGGATTTCCAAGACTCGTGTCGAGGAGCTCATCAGTCTTTCCTGGGATCCGACCTCCCTGGATACCTCCGTGGCTGGAGAGAACCCGACGCGGCTCGCGGATCTCATCAGGGATGACGCATCCGAGAAACCATTCGAATCGGCGTTCGCCCTGGCGCTTCAGGATACCCTTGCCATGGTCCTGGACAAGCTCAGCGAGAGGGAGATGCGCATCATCAAGCTCAGATACGGGCTCGATGGGGAAGGCCCCTTTACCCTCGAGGAGACCGGGAAAATCCTCGGCATTACACGGGAACGCGTACGGCAGATCCAGGAGCGCGCACTGGTGAAGCTGAAGCAGCTTCGTGCGTCCAGCGAGCTCGAGGCGTTCATACAGGGATGATGCGTCGTCGAACGGCGTCCCGCGGCAAGCTTGACATGAGGGTAGGCCAAATCTACAATAGCAAAGGGTTTACGAAGGAAGATGCATGCTCGCCACCTACACGCTGAGCGGTCTCACCATCGTTACGCCGGACGCCGCTATGCCCGGCAGCAGCATCCAGGTCGACCAGAAGAAACTGGGCCGTCTTGGGGGGAGAAGCAAATTTGACCTGAGATTCGGGGATGGCTTTGCTGCCTACCCTGCTCTCATCAATGTACACGATCACTTCAACGGGAACTACTTGCCCAAGGTAGGACCTCCGCCGGGAGAGTACTACATCAACTGGTCCGATTGGGAGAAGGACCTGCGCGCATCTGAAGTCATCAAGGTGGAGCGCGCAAAAACGAGCGTGGAGGAGCGGTACCTCCTCAGCGCATACAAGAACCTGTTTTCCGGTGTCGTCACCGCAAATGACCATTTCCCCCACGAATGGAACGAGCCGTTCATCCCGCGACTCCCGATGCGCGTGATCAGGAATTACACACTCGCGCACGAGATCTCCTCCTTCGACCTCAAATGGGGAGAGGGGCCGGAGATCGAGCACGCGCGGGCGCTCAAGAACAATTTCCCCTTCATCACCCATCTGGAGGAGGGGTTCGACGAGGAATCCCAGAAGGGAATCGAGTTCCTGGAGCAGATGGGCTGCCTCGACGACCATACAGTGCTGATCCACTGCATCGGCTTCTCGGATGAGGATATCCAGAAGGTCCGGCGCGCAGGCGCCCACGTGGCGTGGTGCCCCGCGTCGAACGTGTTCATGTTCAACGTCACAATGAAGGTGAAGAAGATGGTCGAGGCCGGTATCAATGTCGCCCTCGGCACGGATTCGACCGCCACCGGATCAGTGAATATCCTCGAGGAAATGCGGTTCGCCCGGGACACGTACCGCACAATGTATTCGGAAGACCTCCCCGCCAAGACCATCGTGAACATGGTAACCGTCAATCCGGCCCGGGCCTTCCGCATGCAGAAGGAAACCGGCAGCCTTGTAGAGGGCAGGCTCGCGGACATACTGGTGGTGCGTCAGCGGCAGGCTGACCCCTGGGAGTCCCTCGTCTCTGCGCGTGTGGAGGACATCGAGCTCCTGGTGCAGGAGGGGACCCCCATCTACGGCGACGCCGCGCACGAGGAGCTGTTTGCAGGGCGCGGCGCTCAATACTCGAAGGTGACTGTGCGTGGCAGGAAGATGCTGGTCAAAGGAGACCCGGCGGCCCTCATGGAGCGGGTGCGGAAAGCCGTGGGGTTTCGCAAGGTCCTTGACTTCATCCCCCTGGACACCTAGCATTCACGCAGGAGCAAAAGGGAAGTGTCCCCCAAGGCCGTACAATACAGGGCAAACTCGATCATCTACTTCAAGGGAGACCAGAGCGAAAGGATCTTTCTGCTCAACTCCGGCAAGGTGAGCCTGAGCTATGTCGACATCGAGACGGGCCAGGAGGTGAGGGACCTGATCAAGGTGGGCGAGTTCTTCGGGGTGAAGTCCGCCCTTGGCAGGTACATTCGGGAAGAGACGGCGGTGGTCCTGCAGGACGCGGCCGCAATGGTGTTTTCCGTCCCTGAGTTCGAGCAGGTTGCCTCAAAGAACACGCGCATCATCACGAAAATGCTCAAGGTTTTCTCAAATCAGCTCCGCCGTATCCATCGCCAGGTGCAGAATCTGATGGTGAGTGACGAGCAGGTCAATCCCGAGACCGGGCTGTACAAGATCGGCGAGTACTACATGAACAATAAGCGCTATGGCCAGGCGCTGCATGCCTACAAGCGCTACCTCGTGTACTATCCTTCCGGCGCGTACGCGGCTGATGTCACCAACAAGATCATGCAGGCTGAGGAGTTTGTTTCCAGGTACGGCTCCGGCGGAACGCCGGCGGCTCCTTCTGCCCCGCCGCAGACCGGGGCCCGTCCCCAGTCCGCGACGGCCGCCTCGGCTCCAGCGGCTGCCGCAGGAGAGCTGCCGGACCTTGCGCAGGCATACTACAACGCGGTCAGTCTCATCAGCCAGGAAAAGTACACCGAGGCGTACAAGGCGTTCAAAAAGATGCTGGAAGGCGGTGGGGATCCCGAATACTCCTCCAAAGCGGAGTTCGAGATGGCCAAGTGCCTTTTCTACCTGAAGCAGTACGACAGCTGCATCAAGTCTTTTTCCGCAATCGCGCAGAAGTTTCCCAAGCACCCCGAGATGAAAGACGCGCTTTTCTTTGTTGCCCGTTCATACGAGGAGAAAGGAGACAAGGCGAGGGCAGGCGGACTGTTCAAAAAGATCATCAGCATGGGAACTGAGGACGACCCGGTTGTCCGCAAGACAAAGAAGGCGCTGCGCGCACTGGAGGAGAAATCATGAGCTCCGCTCTTGATCTCTCCATGTTCAATCGCTTTTCTGTCACTTTCCGCAAGGGTGACATCATCTTCTGCGAGTACGAGCCGGGGGACACTTTTTATCTTATCCAGGCCGGAAGGGTGCAGATTGTACGGATCATTGGGGATCTCGAAAAAAACATCGACGTCCTCTATCCCGGGGAAGTCTTCGGGGAGATGGCCATCCTGGAAGAGGCACCGCGTTCGGCCACCACCATCGCCCTGGACGAAGTGAAGGCGCTGGAGTTCAACCGGGAGAACTTCGAGGTGCTCATGATGGGCAACCCGCAGATCGCCATGAAGCTCCTGAAGCTGTTCGTCAAGAGGATCTACGACCAGAAACGGAGATTCCTCATCCTCACCCTGGACGACGTGGAAGCCAAGGTCGCGGACGTGTTCCTCATGCTCGCTGAAAACCAGCCTGCGGATCCCAACGCGGGTGATTCAAGAGATTTCAAGACCACGGTGGATGACATGTCCCACTGGGCCGGAATCCCGCCCGGGCAGTGCCGCGAAGTGCTGAACCACTTCGTTGCCCAGCGCCGCATCGAGCTGCATCCGGATCGGATTGCAGTGAAAAATATCAACGATTTCGCCCGGTTCGTGAACTCCAGGCGGAAACAGCAGGAAAAATAAAAAGCGCGCCGCGGTACCTTGCTCAAATGTCACGGTGTATCGCGGCCGTGGTACACCATGGCATTTGTGACCGTGGTACACCGCGCAGTTTCGCGGATTCTGGCGCCACCCGGCGCGCTCTTTGTTTCCGCACAACCGTTCGTCAGATTCCCAGGTAGGCGGTTCTCACCTGCGAATTGTCCGCGATCTCTTTTGCCGGCCCTGCCAGCACGATGCGTCCTGTTTCCAGCACGTAGGCGCGGTGGGCAATGGACAGTGCCATTTGCGCGTTCTGTTCCACCAGGAGTATGCTGGTCCCCTGCTTGTTGATTTCCACGATAATGCGGAAGATCTCTTCCACGAGAATGGGAGAAAGACCCATGGACGGCTCATCCAGTAGAATGAGCGTGGGCTTGCTCATCAAACCCCGCCCCGTGGCCAGCATCTGCTGCTCACCACCGGAGAGCGTGCCTCCGTATTGGCCGGCCCTCTCCTTGAGACGGGGGAAGCTCTGGTAGACGCGCGCGAGGGACTCCTGGATCTCGCCCTGATCGTTCCGTGTGTAGGCTCCCATCATCAGGTTTTCCTTCACGGAGAGGGGGGCGAATATCTTTCTGCCTTCGGGAACGTGGCTGATGCCGAGCTCGACGATTTTCTCCGCGGGCAGCGTTGCCAGGTCATGGCCCTTGAATACAATGGAGCCCGTGCGGGAGCGCAGGAGCCCGGAAAGGGTGCGCAGGGTCGTGGACTTTCCCGCGCCATTGGCCCCGATCAGAGTGACGATTTCACCTTCGTTGACGTTGAAGGAGATGCCTTGCAGCGCGTGGATGGCGCCGTAATAGACGTTGAGGTTATCAACCTGCAGCACTGCTCGCCGCTCCTTTGCCGAGGTATGCCTCGACGACCGTCTGATTGCCCTGGATTTCTTTCGGCGTCCCGCGGGCAATGACCTCGCCAAAATCCATCACGGTGATCCATTCGCAGATGCTCATGACCACGCGCATCTGGTGCTCGATGAGCAGGATCGTGAGCTTGAATCTGTCCCGGATAAAATGGATCAGGTCCATCAGCTCCATGATTTCGCGCGGATTCATTCCCGCGGCGGGTTCGTCAAGGAAGAGGAGACGCGGCTTGCATGCCAGCGCACGAGCGATCTCCACGCGTCTTTGCTCCCCGTACGGGAGATTCTTCGCGGTTTCCCCGGCAATCCCTTCCAGCTTGAAAATCGAAAGGAAGTCCAGGGCCTGCTCGGTGAGCTCTTTCTCCTTGCTGGCGAAGGTCTTCGTGCGCAGGAGGCTGTCCGAAAGCCCGTACCCGGCGTGGGGATGGTACGCAATGCGTACGTTGTCCAGAACCGTGAGATTGGAGAACAGCCTGATGTTCTGGAACGTCCGGGCAATGCCGAGCCGGGTGATCTCGTACGGCGCCAGGCCGTCGATTCTCTCTTCAGCGAACGTGATGTCCCCGGAGGACAGCTGTACAAGACTGGTGACGAGATTGAAAACGGTGGTCTTGCCCGCTCCGTTGGGCCCGATCAGGCCCCACAGGACGCCCTGGGGCATGGCAAGATTGAAGTTCTTGACCGCGCACAAGCCGCCGAAGAACTTGGTCAGGTCATGGATGTCGAGCAGTGGACGCGTTGTGACGTCTGGCATATCAGGCCCGCTCCTTCTGGTCCACGGCGGCCGGTCCTCCGTTACTCTTCAGGCGGCGGATGATTGCGTCCGGCTTGAGAAATCCCCACTCGATGGAGCCGAGCAGCCCCTGGGGCCTGATCAGCATGAGAAGCAGCAGCGTGATGGGATACAGGACGAACCGCCACGTCGGCGCATCCGTGCCGAGCTGACTCAGGAGGACGCGCAGGAATCCCTCAAGGAAAAAGATCCATACGAAGGACGCGGCAATCGATCCTGTCATGCTTCCCAAACCGCCGAAAACCACGATGATGAGCGGGTTGAATCCGGCGATGAAACTGAAGGTAGCCGGGCTGAGGAATCCTATGTAGTGGGCGTACACGCCGCCGCCGATTCCCGCTACGAAGCTCCCTACGACGAACACGAGCAGCTTGGACCCCGCAATGTCGATTCCCATGGCCTTTGCCGCTGTCTCGTCCTCCCGCACCGACATTGCGGCGCGGCCCGTGCTCGAGCGCACGAAGTTGCGCACAATGACGATCACCAGGAGGAGGAAAATAAAGGCGGCGATCCACGATGTCTCCTTCGGGATCCCGATCATTCCGCGTCCGCCCTTCATCTCCGGGAAGGGCAGGATCGTGTCGGAGTTCACCATGAGGGTCTGCACCACGATGGCGAACCCCAGGGTTGCGATTCCGAAGTAGTCGCTTCCCAGGGTAAGCACGGGCAACCCGAACATGAAGCTCACCTCGGCCGCGAAGGCGCCCGCGACCAAAACCGAGAGGAAGAACACTATCTGACTGGCCGCAGCCGAGCGCAGGAAGCCAGGGGCTGCCGAAGTGCCGAACAAGGGGACAATGGCGGGAGAAAGCGCCCTGCCGAGAACTACTGCGACGAGTCCCGCCGCAACCAATGCCACCAGGTAGAACGTGAATGCGGACAGCACGGGAATGCCGCGCTTGAGCCGCAGAAGCCGGCCGACACCCACGAGAGCGACAGCGGCGAGCACCACGCCGAGGCCCACGACAAGGAGCCCGCTCGGATCGCCGTTGGACCATCGGTAGGTGATGTCTGCGGCGCAATAGGCCCCGATCCCGTAGAAGCCCCACTGTGCGAGACTGAACTGGCCGTTGAATCCGTAAATGAGGTTCAGGCCAAGAGCCACCATGGCCATGCTGACGGCCTGGAAAAGCAGTCCCTGGTCGAATGCCGAGAAGAGCGCGAAATCCCCGAACTGGATGAGGAATGCCGCCTGGATGACCGCGAACGCCAGAATCACGGTCAATGCCTTCTGCCAGAGAAGCTTGTGCTTCAGTCCCCACATCAGGCCGTAGATCCAGGCGATCAGGGCGGCCATCTTCAGGATCGTCGAAAACAGGTAACCCAGTTGCATGACCGCCCCCTACGCCTTCTCACCGGCAGGCTCGCCGAAGATGCCCGTGGGTTTTACCAGCAGCACAATGATGAGGATGGTAAATGCGACGGCGTCACGCATCGGGGTGGAGATGTAGCTCATTGTCAGCGATTCCGCCTGTCCCATGATCAGCGCGCCGACAAAAGCACCGGGGAGGCTTCCGATCCCTCCAAGGACCGCGGCGACGAATGCTTTCAGGCCGGGAAGGATGCCGAGCTGCGTCCAGATGGACGCATAGGCGATGGCATACAGAACGCCGCCCAGACCGGCAAATCCCGAGCCGATTGCGAACGTGAACGAGATGACGCGGTCCACGTTGATGCCCATGAGCCGGGCGGTGGGCTTGTCGAAGGAGGTTGCCCGCATGGCAATTCCGATTTTTGTCCTGCGGACGAGGAACTGGAGGAATAGCTGCACGAGCACCGAGGCAACGAGGATGATCAGGAAAATATTGGAGAACGAGATGGTGTTGTCGGGAGACGCCTGGCCGGAGACGATGGGATGAATGCCCGATTGGATGTACCATGCCGTGGTGTCAAAGGGGCTTTTGTAGGGAATGAATCGGGGAGAAAAGACGAACTGCAGCGCGCCGAAGAATTCCAGGAAAAATGAAACGCCTATTGCCGTGATCAGGGCGGCGATTCTGGGAGCGTCCCGCAGAGGCTTGTAGGCTACCCGTTCAATGGTGACCGCCAGCAGGATGCAGACGAGCATTGAGAGAAGAATGACCGTGAGAGATCCAATGACGAGGGAAAGGCCGGCCGGAAAGCCGGGCATCAGCATCTGGGGCCACTTGTGCAGGTTGAACTGGCTCACCGCGAAGAAGCTGGTGAACGCGCCCACCATGAATATGTCACCGTGGGCGAAGTTGATCAGCTTGACGATCCCGTAGACCATCGTGTAGCCAAGGGCGATGAGGGCGTAGACGAACCCGAGCTTCAGTCCGTCCAGGATGTTCTGGAGAAACACGATCGGGTTCTTGAACAGGTTGCTGACGAGGATATACGCCGCCAGGACCGCCAGGATAATCAGGAACCCGTTGCCTACCCATGCGAGAGGGTATCGATTCTTGCGCGGCATGACGACCGCCGCCGCAGGGAGATTGCTCTTATCGGGCATGTGCTCTCCGGTCTTGCATTTCGATTTAAAGAGAGAGGGCAACCAGCAGGCTGCCCTCTCATCACGTGTGCGTCAGTAAAGGTTAGGGAGCGACGAACGAGTCGAAAACGACCTTTCCGCCCTTGACGTGCAGAATGACCGCGCCCTTCACAGGGTTGTGCTGGGCGTCGTAGGTGATCTTGCCGGAAACCGCATTGTAGGAAATGCCTTCGAGGGCGGCCTTCACCTTATCGGTGTTGTCCGCGCCCGCGTTCTTTATTCCCGTCAGGAGCAGGTTCGTGGCGTCATACGCAAGAGCCGCCAGGGCGTCAGGAACGATGGCCTTGCCTGAGGCGTCCTTGTACTTGGCGCCGTAGGCCGCGAGGAAATTCTGAACCTCTGGCCGCTGGTCATCAGCCGAATAGTGGTTCGTGTAGTAACCGCCGTCAGCCGCCTTGGTGTCGAGGTCCGCAGAATCCCATCCATCACCGCCCATGAACGGGGCGACGATTCCCTTTTCCTTGGCCTGCTTGGTGGCAAGGTTGACCACGTTGTAGTAGTCAGGCAGGTACACGATGTCGGGCTTGGCGTTCTTCACCTTCGCGAGGATGGCGGAGAAGTCCGTGTCGGTTCCCGTGTAGTTTTCCTTGCCCACGATCGTGCCGCCGAGCTTGGTGAAGGAGGCTTCGAATGCTTCTGCAAGGCCCTTCACGTAGTCATTGCTCTGGTCCGACATGACGAATGCCTTCTTGGCCTTCAGGTTGTTGAATGCGAATGTCGCACCCACCTGGCCCTGGAAGGGGTCGATGAAGCAGGCCCTGAAAATGTAGGCCTTCGTGCCGCCGTTCTTGTCCAGAGTCACCGTGGTGTTCGTGGAGGTCGGGCTGATCTGGATCACCTTCGCGGCGTTGGCAATCTCGGAAATGGGGATGGATGCCTTGGAGCACACCTCGCCGATGATGTAGTGGACCTTGTCCTGGTTGATGACCTTGTTGGCCGCATTGACCGCGGGGTCAGGTGTGCACTGGCTGTCCTCGACGATCGTCGTGATCTTTATACCGAGGACGCCGCCCTTGGCGTTCCATTCATCTATGGCAAGCAGCGCGCCGTCGCGCGTTGAAACGCCGAACGTCGGCACCGGACCTGACAGGGGCGCCAGGACGGCGACCTTCAGTACCTTGGGCGCCTGCTGGCAGCCGATGACAGCGATCATCAGCACCAGCACAATGGCAGTAAGTGACAGAAAACGCTTCATTCTAACCTCCTTAATTAAGTTGTTCTGAGAGCGTTCGTTCATCAGAAACGTTGCAAAACTATACACCCCGCCGATAAATTGTCAATACATGCCCGTTGCCACTCGGGCAATTCTCCTACGCGGACAGCAGCTTTCTGCGCACGTCCGGCAGATCACAGTACCAGATCTCGAACGCAGAGAGGATCATCGCGGCAATGGCGACCAGAAAGTACACAGCGTTGAAATTCTGAACACCTTCGTTGTTCTTGGTTGCGTGAGGCAGCAGCATCATCAGCCTGCTGATGATATTGATTCCCTGCGCAAAGGAGACCAGGTACCACGGCCACAGCGCCTGTGATTTGCGTATCAGGAGCTGCACGAGTGAAATAAGGACCAGGACGGTCAGAAGGACCGGCAGCCACCACTCCTGCGACTTGACCGAATACGACGAGAGGGGAAATACGAGCAACGGGACGACCTGGAAACACATGACGATAGGGATGACGCCCCGCGCGCTGAGGATCTTTCGCAGCATGCCGTACACTAACATAGGGGGGCTTTCAGTGTCGAGAAGTTTTTTTGAGCACTCACGGCCGCTGCGAACTACAGCCGCCCTGTCGGCATCCATGCCTCGGGCGGCTTCGAGGCTCTCGCTGTACGGGCGTACCCGTTCGGGGAGTACCCCGTCCGCTTCGCGGCCACCCTCTCGGCGCGCTGCGCGCGCCTGCCGGGCAAGGGCTGCCGCCCTTCGCACGCCTTCGGCGTGCGACGCATCCAATTCCGCGGAATACCGCGGAAGGTCTACAGCCAAGACTGGGACTCGAACCCAGGACCTGCGCATTACGAATGCGCTGCTCTACCAGCTGAGCTATCTTGGCGTGGCGGTGAGAATACATAAAAGCGCGTGAAATGGCAACCCTTCCGCTCAACTCCGCAGGTACCGCGGAAGGGCGGAGTTACCCTTCCGCTCAACTCCGCGGGTACCGCGGAAGGGCGATGTTGATCCGTGATCAAGGAAGGGAGATCCCTTCCGATAATGAAAGAAGCAGCGCATCGGCAAAACGGAGGCACCCGTGGTTCGAGGGCTATTTACCGCCGCAAGCGGAATGAACGTTCAGCAGAACCGCCTGGACGAGATCGCCAACAACCTGGCGAATGTCGACCTCAACGGTTACAAGAAGGACACCGCCATTCAGAAGGCGTTTCCCGAGATGCTCATGCGGCGCATGAACGACGACGGGATGCACAAATTCCCAATGGGCTCGGTGGACTCGGCGCCGATCGTGGGAACCCTGGGAACAGGGGTCGAGACGAACGAGGTGTATACCAACTTCACCCAGGGCCCTCTGAAGCAGACGGAGAATGACTTCGACCTTGCCATCGAGGGAAGCGGATTCATGACCGTGCAGACCCCCCAGGGGGAACGCCTCACCCGCAACGGGGCGTTCCTGGTCAACAGCGACGGCTACCTGGTCACAAAAACCGGCGATTTCGTTCTCGGGGAAAACGGCCCCATCAAGCTGAAGAAAAACAACTTCGTGATCGACCAGGACGGAACCGTGTGGCAGAACTCGACATTCGCCACGGATGACAGGCGCCTGGTGAGCCAGGCGGAAAACCAGTGGGAGAACATCGAGAAGGTGGACAGGCTGAAGATCGTGGACGTGACGCGCAGGCGCTACCTCGAAAAGCAGGGCAACTCCTACTGGCGCGCTACGGACGAGTCCGGCCCTGCGCAGATCATCGGCCCTGATTCCCGCCCCAAGGTGCGGCAGGGCTTTCTTGAAGGGGCGAACGTGAACGCGGTCCAGGAAATGGTCGAAATGATCGAAGTGAACCGTGCCTATGACGCGAATCAGAAGACGATTCAGACCGAGGATGCACTGATCGGAAAGCTGTGGAATGAGGTGGTGAAAGTATGATGAGGTCATTGTGGACGGCCGCGTCGGGAATGACGGGGCAGCAATTCAACATCGACACGATCTCCAATAACCTGGCGAACGTGAATACGACCGGTTTCAAGCAGATGCGGGCGGACTTCGAAGACCTGCTCTATCAGACGGACAGACTCGCCGGTACACCCGCCACGGAAGCCACCGTCGTTCCCACCGGTGTGCAGGTTGGCCACGGCGTGAAGCCGGCAGCCACCCAGAAGATATTCACGCAGGGTGCGCTCCAGTCCACGGGCAACCCCGCGGACATGGCCATCGAGGGCGAAGGGTTTTTCCGGGTGACGCAGTTCGACGGGACGTATGGCTATACCCGAGACGGGTCGTTCAAAATAGACTCGAACGGCCAGCTGGTAACGTCGGACGGCTACAAGCTTTCCCCTGAGGTGATTCTGCCTGAAGGATTCGTCAACGAAAGCCTGACGATCTCGCAGGACGGACGGATCACGGTCAAGGTTGCCGGAAGCGATGATCCGATCGAAGTCGGGCAGCTCGAGATCTACCGGTTCGTCAACCCGGCGGGTCTCGAATCCATCGGTGAGAACCTGATGAAGACCACGAATGCATCCGGTGACGCAATCCCCGGCCGCCCCGGTTTCGACGGCATGGGAAAGGTGCAGCAGAAGTTCCTGGAAATGTCCAACGTGTCCGTTGTCAAGGAAATGGTGAACATGATCGTGGCGCAAAGGGCCTACGAGCTGAACTCCAGGGCGATCCAGACCTCTGATTCGATGCTCGCCACGGCCACGTCGCTCAAGAGGTAGGGACGCGCGATGAGGCGTGCCCGGCGCCGGCTTGAGCATCGCGGTGCGGGAGTGCGCGAGTACGCGCTCGGCCCGAAGGCCGTACCCGTTCGGCGAGTACGCCGTACACCGCGGATTTTCTCCCTGCTGCTCCTCGGGCTCGCGCTTCTCATTTCGGGAGCCGCCGAGGCGCAGGGAATCACTCTCTACGTCAATCGCATTGTGACTGCGGACACCGGTGACATCGCCCTCGGGGACCTGGTGCGGGCCGCGGGGGATGTCCCCGCAGCAGCGCGGGAGACGCTCGCGCGGAGCATCGCCGTTGTCGGAGACAAGGTTCTGCTCATCGCGGCCTCCTCTTATCGCGAGCAGCTCGAGTCAGCGTTCGGCAGGGATTCGATCATCGTCGGCTCACGCACACTCGTGGTTCCCCGCGGCGTGCTCCCCGAGGAAGAGACGTATCTGCTCACGCGGCTCGCGGACTACCTGTCCGCGCAGGGCCTGACAGGGTCCGCGTGCACCGCGCTCACCCTGACGCACTACCAGCTCAAGGGGAGCTTCCCGACGGATGGGAACCCGCTTTTCCAGGCCGCAAAGGGGTCAAACGGTTCCGTCGAGGTTTCCTATTCCCTGACAGGGTCTGGGGGCGGCTCGGTTTCGGGCAGGGCGTCGTTCTCGGCGCCGGCCGGAGATTCAGGTTCGACGGACGGCGTACGGTCCGGTGCGCCGGTAAAGGTGATCTTTCACAAGGGTCCGATCACAATCGAGATGCCGGGGAAGGCCACCGCCACGGCAGCCGTGGGCGGAAGAGTAGGGGTGTATGTTGCGGATAGCCAGAGGAACTTCATCGGCAGGGTTGTCGATGCGAAGGCGGTGGAAGTTGAGCTCCCGTAAAACCATGGCCTTCCTGTTCCTGGTGGCATCCGGTGTTGCCGCGATGGCTGCACCTGCCGTTCGAATCAAGGATATCGCCAGCCTGCGGGGTGTGAGAGGAAACCAGATCCTCGGACTCGGACTGGTGACCGGTCTTAACGGCAAGGGGGATTCCTCCACATCGTCCCTCCTGCGTTCCTCCCTTTCTTCTCTCGTGGCGAGCTTCGGCGTCTCCGTGGCTCCCCAGGACATCCGGAGCAAGAATGCGGCCGTAGTCATGGTCAATGCGGAGCTACCCCCATTTTCGCGGGCAGGGGATCGAATCGACGTCACGGTCTCCAGCATTGGTGACGCAAGGGATCTGGACGGCGGCATCCTCCTGCAATCGAATCTCCAGGCCGCCAATGGGCAGATCTACGCGGTGGCGCAGGGACGCGTGATGACTACGCAGGAACAGAACGGGGCAAAGACCGTCGGTGCCATTTCCGCGGGCGCCATAGTGGAAAAGGAGGTGGTGTCGCAGTACCTGGACAACAATGTCGTCTCCATCCTCCTGCGCAACCCGGATTTCGTCACGGCCAGCGCGGTGCAGAAAGCAATCGAGGCTGCTTTCTCAGGCATCAAGGTCACCAGCCGCGACGCGTCGCTCATCGAGGTGCAGCTCCCCCAGGCGAACATCGCGAACCCTGTAGGGTTTCTTGCGCAGCTCGAAGCCCTCACCGTCACCCCGGATTCGGACGGCAGGGTTGTTATCAACGCTTCCGGGGGCGTCATCGTCATGGGAGAAAAAGTCCGGATCGGAAAAGTGGCTGTCTCCTACCGCACGGCGAATGTGACGGTGGGAGGGGCATCGCAGGGCGCGTCCGGCACCCCGGATGTGTTCGTGATCGGAGATACGACGACGGTTGACGACTTTGTTGCGGCCCTCAAAGCCGTCGGTTTGAAAGCCGACGTCGTTATTGGCGTGCTCCAAGCCGTGGAAAAGGCGGGAGCCTTGTTCGGCAGTCTCATTGTCATGTGAAAGGGCAGAACATGCAGGTTACAAACTTGAACAATATGCATGCGTACCCGATGAACAGCTCCCAGCCGAAGAAACAAGCGATAGACAAGAACAGCGAGCTGTACAAGGCGTGCCAGGATTTCGAGGCGCTTTTCATCAAACAGATGCTTGACGTTATGAGAAAAACCGTCCACAAAGGAGATGATCTGCTCAACGCGGGGATGGGTCAGGACATATTCGAGGGAATGTTGTATGACGAATATGCAAAGAAGATGTCCGAAACCGCCCAGTTTGGTTTATCTGATATGATATACCGGCAGATATCATCAAAATAATACTTGAAGATTGTATCAAAAAAAGTACAATTGTATTGGATGCGCTTTCACTTGGAAGGGAAACTGAGTATCTATTTGCGGGATAAAGAAATACGTTGATTGCAGTGCATCTCCCTAGTGGCATGGATCTTGCTGTTGTTCTTTCCAGGAGTATTTGATGACCAGGAAGAGGGAGATATCGACTTCTTTCGAAGATAATCTCAAAGCCTACTTCAGCCAGATAAAAAAGGCCAAACTCCTGACCTTCGAAGAAGAGTTGGAGCTTTCACGTCGGATACAGGCAGGGGACGAGCAGGCGCGAACTCTCCTGATAGAGTCCAATCTCCGGCTGGTGGTGAGAATCGCCAAGAGCTACCTCACGCCGGAGGTGTCCATCCTCGATCTGATTCAGGAAGGCAATCTCGGCCTCATGAAGGCGGCATCAAAATACGATTTCAAGAAGCAGGTGCGTTTCAGCACATATGCTTCCTGGTGGATAAAACAGTCGATTGTGCGTTCGCTGTCCAACAAGAAGAGATTGATCAGGCTTCCCCACCGCCAGGAGGAGAAGCTCCGCAAGATCAACAAGGTGTACAACAACCTGTCCCAGGTGCTCATGCGCGAGCCCACCCTCCTGGAGATTGCGGAGGAGATCGGTCTGCAGGAGGACGAGGTGGCATCCATCATCAACTCCTCGATCAGCGTCGCCTCCCTGGATTCCACGCTTTCAGGGGATTCCGGCAGCCTCCATGACATTGTCGAAGACCAGTCCTTCAATCCCGAGCTCGAGCTCATGCGGAAGACATTGAGGGAGGATACACTCCGATTTCTCGACGGCCTGCAGGAGAAGGAACGTCAGATATTGCTCTACCGATTCTCCTTTGCCAGCGGCAAGCGCTACACGCTGAAGAAGATCGGAGACGAGCTCGGGATCTCCCCGGAGACAGTGCGGCAGATCGAAATCCGCGCGCTCAAGAAACTCAGGGGCTTCTCCGATGAGCTGAAGGAGTACGTCTACAGCTGAGCTCCGGAGTTGATCATGCGCTCCCGCCCCCTTCCCAAGGCTCGGTTTGCCGCCATCATCCTCATCCTCTTTGTCGCCGGCATTGTCGCCTTCCTGGCGGCATGTCCTCCTGATTCAGGCAGGGGAGCCGGTCCGGCGACGACGCACGGGCCGTCCGTTCCTGTTTCTCCCCCGCCTCAAGCCGTACGGACGGGCCCTCCGGTGCATCCTCGCCCTGAGAAGCAGGGGATGCTGGCGGTCATCATCGATGATGCCGGGTACAATCTCGGGGAACTGCAGGCCTTCCTCGACCTTCCGGGCCCATTGACTATCGCGGTGCTTCCCAATCTCCCGCACAGCCTGGAGGCGGCGCGCCGCGTCGTTGCGGCGGGCAAGGACCTGATCCTCCACTGTCCGATGGAAGCCACCGGGGGCGAGGACCCGGGACCCGGGGCGCTGCGCACTGATCAGAGCCCCGCCGAGGTCGAGTCCCGGCTAGCCGCGGCATTTGCGTCTGTTCCGGGCGCCCGGGGCATGAACAATCACATGGGTTCCCGGGCAACTGCCGATGAAGCCTTGATGCGCACGGTCCTGGGCTTTCTGAAGCGGGAGGGGAAGTTCTTCATAGACAGCAGGACCACCGCGGACACGGTGGGCGCCCGCGTGGCCGGCGAGCTCGGGGTGCCTTTTCTTCAACGCGATATTTTCGTCGACGAGGGCACGTCGGATGTGGACATCGCCGCCGCGTTCGTCAAGGGCATCGCGGAGGCCCGGACGCGCGGCCAGGCGGTTCTGATCGGGCATGTACAGAACAGAGGGGTCGCCGATATACTGCGCGCCGAGGAGAGAAACCTCTCCGCCGGGGGTGTCCGTCTGGCCCGGCTGACGGACGTTCTTGGTGAACCGGAAAGGAAAACTGGCCAGTGAAGATTCTCGGAATCGAAAGCTCCTGCGACGAATGCGCCGCGTCGGTTGTCGAAGACGGACGGCGTATCCTCAGCAATATTGTTCTCAGTCAGGTGGATTTTCACAAGCCCTGGTACGGCGTGGTTCCGGAGATCGCCTCCCGGAAGCATATCGAGTGGATACGCCCCGTTGTGCAGGATGCCCTCGCGGAGGCCGTCGTGGGCGCGGACGAGCTCGACGCCATCGCTGTGACGTTTCGGCCCGGCCTCATCGGGTCCCTCCTGGTCGGGCTTTCATTTGCGAAGGGTCTTGCCTGGGCGCTGGGAAAGCCGCTGGTCGGGGTGGATCACATCCTCGCGCACTTGTATGCGCCTCATCTCGAGCAGGACATTTCCTACCCCTACCTCGGAGTGCTTGTGTCGGGGGGCCATACGATCATTGCGCGGGTGGAGCGCAGCGACTCCATCGAGGTTCTCGGCACGACAATAGACGACGCCTGCGGCGAGGCTTTCGACAAGGTGGCCAAGTTTTACGAGATCGGCTTCCCCGGCGGTGTGGCAATCGACAAGCTTGCGCGCACCGGAGACGCCCGCGCGTTTCAGTTCCCGAAGCCCTCTTTGCACAAAGGGGATGCACGGTACGACGTTTCGTATTCCGGTCTGAAGACCGCGGTCATACATCAAAGCGCCCAGTTCTGGAACGGAAAATCAGAAAAGAGCCTGCCCAATATCGCTGCCTCATTTCAGAAAGCGGCCATCGACATCCTGGTGGACCGGGCCCTGGCTGCTGCAAGGGACACCGGCCTGCACCGTATAGTGGCAGGTGGCGGAGTGGCGGCGAACAGTTACCTGCGGGAACGGATGTCCGCAGAGAAGGGCCTCGAGGTGATTTTCCCTTCGTTGAAGCTCTGCACGGACAACGCCGCAATGGTGGCCGGTATCGGCTACCACGCCTTTGTTGCGGGTAGGTTCTCGAGTTTCTCCCTCAACGCCGAGGCGCGCGTGCCGATGTTCAAGCGGGCGTATCCGTAGCCCTTCCGCGGTACACCGCGGAGTTGGGCTCCCGGCGCGCAAACGCGCCTGCCGCCCTACGGATGGCGAGGGGCGCGGAGTACATGGATGAACGGGAGGCGCCCGATAGCCCTTCCGCGGTACACCGCGGAGCTCGGCGCCCAGTCCAGGGACGGCGTTCGCGCAGAACGCGTACTCGCGTATGGCGAGGGCGAGCGCCCATCCGTGGACCGCGTTCGCGCCCCGCGGCCTAGCGGGGCAGCCGGATCACCTGTCCGGGAGAAATCAGGTTCGGATCAGCGATCCCGTTGGTCGCAGCGAGGCCGCGGTAGTTGTGCGCGTCCCCGGTGAATCGAGCGGCAATATCCCACAGCGTGTCACCCTCTTTTACGACATACAATGTTTCCGCGGAATGTGAAGAATCCGTGCCCTTCGTGGTCTCCGGTTCCGCAGCAACAGGCGCCGGCGCAGAGGACGCGGACGGCGCTGGTGAGCCCGGCATTGCCGTCCTGGACCGGAAAACTCCAAATCGGAGTCCTGCCATGACGCAGGCCGCCAGGAGGATCGCGACGGCCGCTGCAAACAGTACGCGCCTTCCGGTTCGACCATGGTCGGGCACGGACTTCTTTAGCCGGGCAGGCTTGTCCGCGGGCGCGGACGTTGCCAGAGCCGATAGTACGGCTTGGTGAACCGGCTCCAGAATATCCTCATCTCCGATAGACGGTGCGGATTCGGAGGACAAGGCCGACTCGGGAGACGGGGCTGACTTGAACCGCGGAGCTGATTCTGAAGCCGGGGCTGATTCCGACGGGATGTTCTGTTCGATTTCAGGAACTGGCGGTGCGACTGGAGGTTCAGCTGGATGCATCTCCGTGGGACTCGGCTCCAGAGAACTCAACACCATTTCAGCCGGGAGCGTGGGTTCGGAAGACGCCAAAGGCGGCGGCAATTCGGGCACAGGTTCCGTAGGAGGCTCGATCGATGCCTCCCTGGAAACGCCGGGCTCCCCCGCGGCTGCCGGGGAGAGAAACGGCTCCTGAACATCGCGCGCCGCCGGTGCTCTCCCCTTTCCTTCTTCCGCGGCAATTGCGAGTGCAGGCAGGAGGAGCGCCGCGTCGGATTCGTGGTAATGGACAGTGAGCTCCTCGATGTTCAGGACAAGACGGACGGCTCCTCCGTCCGTGTAGCACCCGTATACCACGGGGAAAGAGAGCACAACGGGCACGCCGCGCTGCACCTCGGCGTCCAGTGTGCGCGCGGCACGGGCGCTTTCACACAAGAGAAGTGCGCGGAAGTCCCCGTTCTTGAGAACCAGCATCCGCCAATCAGCAGTCCTCTGCGGAAGCTCTCCGCCAATCCGCGCAAGATCGAGCACAGGCACAAGTTCGCCGCTGAAATCCGCCAGGCCCGCAACGAGACCCGCGGCCATCGGAAGCTCCTGGAATGGCTGACAGGGCAGGATGTCCACGACTTCACCCCGCGGAACTGCGAAGATTGTGCCGAGGGCGGCGAACTCGACGACCTCCACAGCCTGATGCCCGAACACTGCGGGGAACAGCGAATCGGGGGAGTGCAGGGGCGGAGAGGGGCCGCCCTTCCCATCCTTTCCGCCCTTTGCAGGACTGGACATTACTGCGCCAAGCTTGATGACGGGGGCGATATGTGCGCCTTTGAGCACCGCCGAGCTCATCCAGGGGGCGCGCAGGACCGGCGGGAGGTCCTTGACCAGGACATCCTCCGCCGCCCATTCCCCTTCGTCTTCATCGACCAGAAAGCCGAGAGTGGTGTCGTTTACGTTCGCCTCGAGAATCGTTGCAGTGTCCTGGCTCTTTTTTCCACCTGCCCGCAAGGCAAGATCGACGATGGGGAGAATGCGGCCGCCTGAAAGCGCCAGGCCGGCGATGTTCAGTGGAAGGAGGGGGATGCGCACAACCAGGCGCCCACTCACCGCTGTCCGCGCCAGGTCGGCGCCAGGAGCGGCAAAATGGCTCCCCGATGAAATGAAGACCCTGAACGTGACTGCAGGGCGGGACTGCGTGACCGGCTGTACGCTCAGCGCCAGCGGAGGAGCCTGCTTCTCACGCTCAGCCTTCCGTACCCGCTCATAAAGCCTTGAGACGTCGATCACGGGGACAGGGAGAGAGTCGTGGCTGAAAAATCCTTCTATCGGAAGGGCACGCAGAAAGTCGGGCGCCGGGATGAGATCCTCATGTGCCTGGACTGACACGCTTTCCCCGCTCACCAGGAATCCGCGGATGGATTCCTTTTCGGACAAAAGCCAGGCGCTCGCTCCCGCGGCATCCCTTGTTGCCGGATGCCCGAGGCACAATGACAGGTCGGCCAGCGTCTGCGTCCGACCGCTGAATACGGAAAGCACTGTCAGGCTTGATCTGGCAAACGGCAGCCGGTGCAGTGACTTCACGCCCTGCACCGAGAGGATCTGGTCCCTCCAGATGCCATATCGAGTGTTTTCGAGCGTGAAGAGAACCAACTCCCGCATATGCCTCTCGGCGTTTTGCGGCTTGCGCGGGCTCCCGCCGTTTGGTTCGCAAACGGCCGCCGCCCAAGGGCTCCAACGCCTGACGACTGGTCGCCGTGGAAATACCACGGCTGGGCTGGAAAGTCGCCTTCCTCCCCGCCGATGCGCCTGCGCGGCCTCGCCAGTACAAGGATATTTCACAATGGAAAGAAACTCCAACCCCTGAAACCCGCCGTTATGCCGATTTTTCAATTTGACAAGGCATATTTCGATTGTTAGACTTCAGTGCAGGAGAGGCGAATGCACAGCGTGCTGATACTCTGGGCACCGGATTCCGCTGAAAATCGCAGGGTCATCGACGCCATCACGGGGGCGTTTGATGCCGCAATGCTCGCTCCCCTTGCGAAAAAGGCCATCGAAGCCAGCATCGCGGACATCACCGCGGCAGAAATCGTGGTTCTGGGTTCCCAGAAGACGAACTCTTCCGATGTCCCTCCCGACTATACGGAGTTCCTCCGTGTTTTCAAAGGTGTCACTCTGGCGGGAAGAACAGCCGGGCTTTTCTCAATGGGCTCGGAGAAGTCCACGGGTCGACTGCGAAGGGCTTTGAAGGACACCGAGATTTTGACGATGGAGGAGGATCCCCTCTTTTCCGACCCGAAGTCCGGCACGCCCGCCGAGATCGCCGCGTGGGTGAAAAAGCTGGTCGCTTTCCATCAGGAGTCGAAGAATGCCCATGCATGAGATCATCGACCAGGCAATTCGCAAGGTCCCTGACTTTCCCAAGCCCGGCGTGCTGTTCTATGACATCACCGGGATACTCGTGAACCCGAAGGCCTTTTCCTACTGCATCGACAGGATGGAGGAGCTCTACGCGGGGGAGAAGGTGGACGCGGTCGCGGCCATAGAGTCCCGCGGATTCATTTTTGCGGCGCCGTATGCGGTGCGGCGCGGGCTCCCCCTGATACTGTTGAGAAAGAAGGGGAAGCTTCCGGGAGAGACCTACCGCATAGGATTCACGCTGGAGTACGGTGAAGACGTCCTGGAAATGCACAGGAGCGACGTACGCCCCGGTCAGCGTCTCCTCCTGGTGGATGACCTGATTGCAACTGGCGGCACGTTGAACGCAGCCGCGCAGCTTCTCGCGCTGGGTGGAGCAAAGATCATTGGAATATTCGGCGTTGTAGGGCTTCCTTTCCTCCACTACCAGAAGGCCCTGGCCGCTTTCACCGTCAACACCCTCGTGCAGTACGAGGGGGACTGCACATAGCTATTCTGCTCAGCAGATCCGGGGCAGGAGAAGCCCTCTCGGGAAATCCACTCTCCTTGTTCCGCCGATCCTCGTCGTCATGAGAACAGTGCCCGGATTCCCGCGCGTGACGTGTCCCACGCAGCGCGCGGCCCTGCCCAGGGGGTGGGAGTGCAGCGCCTGCAGCGCGGCTGCTTCCGCGCGGGCGTCGACAACCGCCACGAATACCCCCTCGTTTGCGATCTCCAGCGGGTTAAGACCGAGAAGGTCCGCCACCGTCCGCACTTCCGCGCTGACGGGTATCTCGGCTTCCTCCATCCTGATACCCCAGGCCGCTCCCTGCACCGCTTCGTTCAATACCGCGGCAACGCCGCCGCGCGTTGCATCGCGCAGAAAACGCAGCGATTCCCCCAGCGGGAAGATCAGGCTGACCAGCGGGTAGAGAAAGGCCATGTCGGAGCGCACGGCATCCGCAACCGGCAGGGATTCCCGCGCTGCGAGCACTGTCAACCCGTGAGCGCCGATGGGAGCGGAAATGAGCACACCGTCACCTTCACGGATGCGCGACGGGGACAGCGGGGCGGGGCACATCCGCCTGCCAAGTCCGGCAGTGGTGATGAATATACCTCCCCCTTTGCCCCGGGGCACCACCTTGGTGTCTCCTGTCACGATCCGCGTATCCGACTCGCGGGCTGCCGAGGCGGCGGACTCCAGGACCTTTTTCAAATCAGCGACCGCAAAACCTTCTTCAAGGACCAGCGCAAGGGAAAGACACACCGGCTTTGCGCCGCATACGGCCAGGTCATTGCATGTCCCCCAGACGGAAAGCCTGCCGATGTCTCCGCCTGGAAAGAACGGAGGATCCACGACGTAGCCGTCGGTCGTCATCAGGAAGTCCGAGCCTGCCTCGATGGGGCTCGCGTCGGAAAGCTCGGGGTAGGAAGCGGAGCGGAAAAAAGGATGGATGACCGATTCGACCAGGTCGCGGGAGAGAGCGCCGCCGCTCCCGTGCTCCAGCCGGATGAGCGCGTCTTCCTTCACGTCCCGTCTCCGTAGCGGAAATACGCAGCGCACGTGCCTTCGGAGGAAACCATGCAGGGTCCCACGGGGTCGTCCGGCGTGCACCGTGTGCCGAAGAGCGGGCACTGCGGCGGCGTGGACATGCCTGCCACCACCCGCGCGCAGAGGCAGCCCGGCGCTTCACTGTCCGCTGCCGCCGGCAGTGAGAAAACCTTTGCCGCATCCCTGTGCGCCAGCGCGGGCCGCAGCCCGAGCGCCGCTCCGGGAATCACGCCGAGCCCGCGCCACGTTTCGTCCGTCGGCTCGAGCATGGCCTCCATCATCCCGCGCGCCAGCGGGTTGCCGCCGGGCCGCACGGCGCGCGGGTAGGCGTTTTCCACGCGGCGTGTCCCTTTGCGGACCTGGCGCAGGACCAGGAGGATGCCGAGAAGCATGTCGAGGGCTTCGAAGCCGGTGATGACGCCGGGTCTTCCTCCGGACCCCTCGAGGAACCCGTACGCGTCTGCTCCGATGACAACGGACACGTGGCCGGGGAGGAGAAACCCGTCGATGCCGTGCGCCGGGTTGGCGAGGAGGAATCGAAGCGCAGGGGGAACGGTCTTGAAGGCCGTGTAGAGATAGAGGTTGTCGATCGTGCGGTCCTGCGCCTCACGGAGAGCCGACATGATCGTGGGGATCGTTGTTTCGAATCCAACGGCAAGGAATACCACGGGCACGCCGGCTGCCCGGGCCATCCCGACGAGCTCAGTGGGGGAGTACACAAGCCTTGCGCGGCCTGCCGCGGAAAGCGAGGCAAGAGTGCGCCCGGACGAGCCGGGCACTTTCAACATGTCTCCAAAGCTTGCGATTATTGCGTGACCTGACTCGGCGAGCGTGAGCGCATTGTCCACGTAGCCGGCGGGCGTCACGCATACCGGGCAGCCCGGCCCTGACACCAGCGCGATATCGCGCGGAAGAAGGGAGTGGATCCCCTGCCTGCGAAGCTCCACGGTATGAGTGCCGCAGACTTCCATGATGCGCACGGGACGCCCGATGCCGGCAGCGGTCCTTTCGATCTCAGCGACCAGCGCGGATGCCAGATCCCGCTCGTCGCTCATGCGCCGCCCGTCTCTCCTGAAAGCTCGGCGAGCTTGCGGAACAGGGCCAGTCTTTCCTCCGCCTCCACCAGTGACAGCGTCTCTATCGCGAAACCCGCATGGATGATCACGTGATCTCCCGGCTTCGGGTTCTGCAGGAGGGACACGCTCACCTCCACCTTCACGTTTCCCTGGGAGACGATTGCTCTTCCCCCCTCGAGCAACTGTTCGATCCGCATCGGAGTTGCTAGGCACATAGGCACACCTCAGCTTTCCTGGAACCACGCCTGACCGACGGAGAGCCCGCCGTCTCCCGGGGGCGCCTGCACATTGAGGAAAACCTCAAATCCCTCTTTGTTCAAGGGGGGCACAAGAAGCTCCCGCAGGAGCAGGTTCTGGAAGACCCCTCCTGAGAGAACGATCCGGGAGATCCCAGTCGCGTGCCGCAGCTTTCTCGCGCCCCGCAGCGATGCGCGGGCTACGGCCTCGTGAAAGACCAGGGAAAGGGGCGGAAGGGCACGGGATTCCCGATGCGCAAGCAGGTGTGAAAGCAGGGGGCGAGGGTCGATGAGAAAAAGCCGTTCGTCTCCCGGAGAAGGAACAAAAGGCAGGAGCTCCTCGGCCTCCTTTTCGCTCACCGCCGGGCTGGCACGTGAGAAGGCTCTCATGGCCAGACCCTCGAGCCTGATCGGTCCTTCTCCTTCATACGACACACGGTCAACCAGGCCGAGGATCGCCGCCGCGGCGTCGAATACCCGGCCGAGAGAGGTCGTGACAGGGCAGTTCACACCACGCTCCATCATGACGCGCAGCAGTTTCCCCTGGCTTGCGTCTATGCCGGGAATGCCCTCGCCCCTGCGGGAGTCCCGCGCATCCGCAAGCAGGGCAAATGCAATGCGTGCCGGGTTCAGCACCGCTGCCTCTCCCCCGGGGAGCGCAAAAGGTGCAAAGCTCCCCAGGCGCGTGAAGGTGTGACGGGTGGCATGGAGGAACTCTCCGCCCCACACCGTGCCATCGGGCCCGTAGCCCGTACCGTCGAACGTGAGGGCGATGGCTTCCTCCAGTCCGTGCTCTGCCATTACGGAGAGGGCGTGGGCAAAATGATGCTGAATGGCTGCGCCGTGCCAGGGGAGGTCCCGTGCCCACCGGCTCGAATGATAGAGGGGGTGCAGGTCGCTGACCACGAGGTCCGGCGCGGCCCCGTAGAGCGCGAGCACCTGCCGGACCATGTCGTCGAACTGCGAGAGGGTCACAGGATCTTCCAGGTCTCCATTGAAGGGGCAGAGGTGGAGCGCGCGTCCGCGCGCGAGTGACGGGGCATTTTTCAGATCGCCTCCGACTCCCAGCACGACTCCGCGCACCTCCGTCGCCAGCGTGAGCAGGCGGGGCACGTACCCGCGAGACCTGCGCAGGAGGAAGGGAGCGGAAGACTCCCCGGCCCGCAGGATCGAGTCATCCGTGCGGAACAGGATGGCACGGTTGTGGGACAGAAACACTTCCGCCACCGGCCCGAGCTTTTCACGGGCCTCGCCTGGATCGGTAATGATCGGCTCGTTCGCCCGATTGCCGGAGGTCATGACGAGGTGCCCGTAGGGGACATCGCAGCCTGGGTGCATGAACAGGAGCAGGTGCAGAGGGGTGTAGGGGAGCATGATTCCAAGGGTGTCGGTGTCCGAGACATCGAGGAGCCAGGGCGGAGAGTCCGTCCTCCTTGGAGCGATCACGATCGGCGCTTCGACAGAGGAAAGCAGTCCCTCTTCCAGGGGCGAGAGAAGGCACAACTCACGGGCTTCCCCGATGTCCCGGACCATGAGCGCGAAGGGCTTGCGCTGGCGCTCTTTTTCCCGGCGGAGCCTTGCCATGGCCTCGGGGTGCCGGGGGTCGGCAGCCAGGTGAAAGCCGCCAATACCTTGCACCGCCACGATCTTTCCCTCCGCGAGTGCCGAGATCGCGGCAGTCAGGGGATCCCCGTCCATCGGGCGGCCGCCTGAATCCACGCAGGAAAGCCCGGGACCGCAGGCACGGCACGAGTTCGTCTGCGAGTGGAACCTCCTGTCTGCGGGATCCGCGTACTCGCCCGCGCACGCGGGGCACTGCGGGAATGACCGCATCGACGTGTTCTCCCTGTCAAAGGGAGTGCGCGCAACGATCGAGTAGCGCGGGCCGCATTGCGTGCAGGTGATGAAAGGGTAGAGGTACCGGCGGTTGGATGGATCCAGCAGCTCTCTCGCGCACTCCTCGCACAGAGGCAGGTCGGGGGGGATGGGAGGAAAGGAGAAGATGTCCGCTGCGCTTTCAACGATCTGGAACCGGTTTTCATCCGCGCGCGCATCGATCAGTGTCGACGTGACCGATTCGATGCGCGCGGCGGGGGGAAGGGACCCGGTGAGCAGGGCGGCAAATCGGCCCACCGCTTCCTCCGCTCCCTGCACCTCCGCTACGACCTCCGACCTGCGGTTCTGCACGAATCCGAGGAGCCCGAGTGAAGCGGCCAGCCGGTAGACCGCCGGCCGGAATCCGACCCCCTGGATCGTGCCGCGGAAGAAGAAGCGCTTTCTGATCACCGTGAGCAAAGTACACCCCCGGGGATTCGATTGACCACCCCTTGCAGGCCATTGTACCGTGGATCTCATGGCAAAGGTTATATTAAAGGCACAGGATCTCGATGGTTACCTCACCCCCGGGGACAAGAAAACCATCGGGGACATGAACAGCCGTTTCGGCAAATCCCTTGAGCTCTTCAAGGCTCTCGCGGACCATACCCGGGTCCGCGAGCATGAAAAGGCCACCGAGGAGATCATCACTCTTTCCAACGAGATGGGCCACGAGATGCGGGAGATCGTGCGTCGAGAGCCGCGCGTTCACGTGTATTCCTTCGAAACTCCGCGGGAAGTCCACGGAGAAGTGTCACGCTTGATCGCAAAGCTCCGCGACGCCCGCACCGAGCACCCGGAGTTCGTCTATTACACCCAGCGCGCGTACGAGCTTCTTTTCAACTTTGCCTTCGGCTCTTCCACCCGGGACAAGAAGAACCACATCATCGTCCGCACGCCGGTGACCCTTCCCGTTCAAAACTTCGCCGTGCACAAGATACCGGACGTGGATGAGCTGATAGAGAACGCCGTGATGTGTGTGATGCTGCGCGGGGCTCTCCTGCCGGCCATGATCATGTCGAAAGAGATCCAGGAGTACTCATCTCATGGCTACGTGACGCCTTTCGCCCTGTTCAAGATTTCCCGGGACGATACGAAGGAAGAGGGAAACATGGAGTACGTGTTGAACCTCGATCTGTCCTATTTCGATCCGGCCTCCCTTGACGGAAAAGACCTGTTTTTTGCGGATCCCATGAATGCCACGGGCGGGAGCCTCGTGACGATCGTCAAGTACCTGCTGGACCGCGGGGTGCGGCCGAAGTCCATCAAGTTCTTCAATGTCATTTCAGCGTTGAAGGGCGCACTCCGGATCGTGCGCGCGCTGGAGAGCGCGGAGATCTACACGCTCTGGATGGATCCGGTGCTGAACACCAAGGCCTATATTCTCCCGGGGCTCGGTGACGCCGGAGACAGGATAAACGGACGCGATGACGGGGAGAAGCCGCGGAACATCATCCAGCTTATTGCCGACTATGGGACGCAGATCCTGTCACTCTACCGGGAGCAGGTGCGCAGGATCGAGCAGACCGTCCTCGGAGGGTAAGGCGGCGTCTAGCTCCCGAGGTTCTCGCGCACCTTGTCCACGAGCACCCGCGGATCTACAGGCTTCTCCAGGAACTCGTTGACAGGAAGAAAGTCCTCGTCCCGCGCCCTGTCGAATGAGAAGCCGGTGCGGGAGCCGACGCTGGTCACCATGACGATCGGTATGCAGGAAAGGTCGCTGTCCTGCTTCATTTTGTATGTGACCTGGAAGCCTTCGTCGTCGCTGTTCATCATCACATCCAGGATCATCAGGTCGGGTTTCGACGCTTTGGCTTTCAGAATCGCCTCGGACCCGTTTGTGGCCCATTCGACCCGGTAACCTTCGGCCTCCAGAACGATCTTCATGGACTCGAATACGTCTCTGTCGTCATCGACAATCAGTATGTACTTCATGACAGCGCCTCGACCTCCTCCCTGATCCTTGCAATAACCTCAGGAACCTTCTCCCTCACCCGCGGGGAGAGAAACCGACCTGGGCGCACGTCCGCCACCTGGACACCGAGAATGCGCAGGCGGCCCGCGCAACCGAGCGCGCGCGCAAGCTCTATCACTTCCGCCAGGGACAGGGAGTGAGTCGAGCACCCCGCCGTCTCCAGTCCCTGCGGCAGGTCGCCGGCGGGAAAGACCCGCCATGAGCCGGGTTCACGCTTCATGTCGACCGCGTCCACCAGCAGGACATCCTTCCCCTCTGCAACGCACGCCCCGGCCAGGACAGGGTCCTCCGCCGCATTGATGACTTCAAAGCTCTCGGGCCATCCTGTGCGCGGCGGAGTGCGGCTGAGAATCTCCGCAATCTCCACGCCAACCCCGTCGTCCCCCATTGAGATGTTGCCGATACCGATGACCGTCATTCCCTGAACTCCACGTCCAGGAAGTGCACCGAACAGGAAATGCACGGGTCGTACGCGCGGACAAGCATTTCCAGGGTCAGGGTCATCTGGTCTTTTGTCATGCCCTTGTCCAGCATCCAGGGAACGAGCTCCGCCATGTCGTCATCGATGCACTGCGTATTCTGCGTCGTGGGAATGATGCAGTTTGCCTTCACCACCTGGCCGCGGTTGTCGTACGTATAGTCATGGAAGAGGATGCCGCGCGGCACTTCAGTGGCTTCCGCGGCGCGGCCTTCCCGCAGCCTCTCCGGCACCACGGGCTTCTCCGCCTTGATGCCCCTGACCAGGAGATCATCCAGGAGCTTCATCGACTCCTCAACCACGTGCACCGTTTCCACGAGCTGCGCGGCGGTGTTGAGAAAGGGATTCTTCACGACGGGGGCCAGGCCCAGCTCCGCTGCCGCTGTCTTTGCAAGCGGATTCAGACGCGAATAGTTGTTGTTGAACCTGCCCAGCGCGCCGACGAAATACGAGGACCGTGAGTGCCGGCAATGCTTGGATGTGGAGTATGGAACGATGAACTCG
>Ga0265316_10000303_pt1 | contig 55245 bp, 56 predicted proteins | sample 4522metaG_FD_202092 | JGI IMG/M metagenome (GOLD analysis project Ga0265316, IMG submission 202092) | Rhizosphere microbial communities from Carex aquatilis grown in University of Washington, Seatle, WA, United States - 4-5-22 metaG | ecosystem: Host-associated > Plants > Roots > Rhizosphere >... | reverse complement strand
CACACGCCCGTCGGCAGCGGCCACCGCCGCGACCATGTCGACCTTGGCGACATCAATGGCGAACACCAGCTTGCCGCCCAGGTCGGCGTGCGAAATCGTCTGCGGTTGAAAATCGTTGACGGGAATTCTGCGATAGATACGCTTCTTCATGATGGGGATGACCTCCTTCGTCGGGTTTTGCGACTTCGACATCTTTGGGGCATCCCCGTCCTTTTTCTTCAACTACCTTTAGCTGACTGCAAGGCGTTCGGCAGACGTCGGATGTGGACCCGCGGCGGAGTCTTGACAAGTATATACCCGTATATATACTTACTCTCATGGGCGAGAGAGCGAGAATTTTTCAGAACGGAGGCAGTCAGGCTGTGCGTCTGCCAAAGTCTTGTCGTTTCAAGGAGGATCAGGACCAGGTGATCGTCCGGAAGGTGGGAAAGCAGGTCATTCTTGAGCCCGCTGACGAGTGGCCTGCGGAGTTTCTAGCCTGTCTAGGCGCATGGCACGATGACATTCCCAAGCCGTCCGTACGTAAAGTCGCATCCAGAAGGAACCCCTTCGAGTCGTGAAATACCTTCTCGACACAGACAGTGTCAGTTATGCGCTTCGCGGTCAGGGAGACGTGGGCGTGCGCATCCGAGAATGCAATCCATCGGACCTCCGCATCAGCGCGATCACACTTGCTGAACTTCGATATGGAGCCGACAGAAAGGGATCACGGAAACTCCACGGGCTCATCGACACGTTCGCAGCCGCCATTGAAGCTGTGCCGTTCGACGAAGTCGCCGCAGCCGAGTTTGGCCGGATTGGTAGCATGCTTGCCGAACGAGGAACACCTATTGGAGAATTTGATGTCCTGATCGCGGCGCATGCTGTCTCACTACGATGCACTCTGGTCACGAACAACGTGCGGCACTTCTCAAGAGTGCCAGGACTGTCTGTCGAGAACTGGGCATGAAACAAGGCGCAGCGCTGCCGTTGAAGCGCTGAACGGCAAGGCATTCGACGGACAGTCGCGGCTTTCGGGAAAGTTCCTCGGATGTTTGCTGGCGTGAAGTGTGTTTGCAACGGCAGCCGGAGAACTGGAGGCGCTGCGGATGCCAAGATGATACCGAGATGGCAAGAGCAGCCAGACGCTGCCGTTGCAGCGCTTCAGTCGTCAGGATGCCTTTGCCATGCTTGCGAAGAACGCGCGGCTACGACGTTCCATCTCCTCGCTACCGATGTCCTCCTTGTGGGTGGCGATCGCCCAGAAACAGCCGAAGGGATCCTTGACGACGCCGTAGCGGTCGCCCCAGAACATGTCGCCGATCGGCTCGACCACTTCAGCCCCTGCCGCTACGGCACGGCTGAACACGGCATCGCTGTCCGGCACATAGAGGGTGACGGAGGCACTGGCGCCGCCGAGGAGAGAGGGAGACTTGGTGCGAGTCATCGGGGAGTCGTCGGCCATGTACAGGGATGAGTCGCCGATGCGAATTTCAGCGTGGATGGTCGAGCCCGCAACCGGTCCCTCGGATCGGGAGCGGACTTCCGCGCCGAATACTTTCTTGTACCAGTCAATGGCTCGCAGGCTATTGCTGACTGTGAGCGTCGGGGTGACGGTCCGTATTCCTTCGGGTAGATGGCTCTTTGACTTTGCCATGATCAGGTCCTTTCTAACGCCGCCGTGGACGCGCCGTTCGTACCAACCCTCTGATGTCCATTGTGCGCCGATGGTTACGCGGCGGCAATGTAACGCCCTGCCGGCTCGTTCATCCAAGGGGCATGGGACGACATTGGGGAATTGGAGCTTGGCTGGTTACATTGGGAGTCGCGATGCTGGGGACTCGACAGGCCGAAGCGAAGGTGGTGGGCCGGGAAGTGGAATACGAGGCCGGAGCTTCGATCATGCGGGGATATCTCGCGTACGACGATGCCCAGAAGATTCCGAGGCCGGGGATTCTCGTTGTGCATGAATGGTGGGGCGTAGATGACTATGTCCGCAGCCGGGCAAGGCAGATCGCCGACGAGTTTGGCTACACCGCCCTGGTCGTGGACATGTACGGCGAGGGCCGTCATGCCGACGAGCCCGAGGCGGCCGGCAAACTGTCCGCGGAAATCAGCAGGGATGTTCCCACCGCCATAACGCGATTCGAGGCGGCATTGGCCTTCCTGCGCAAGCAGAAGCACGTGGCGCCCGGCCAGATTGCGGCTATCGGGTATTGCTTCGGCGGGGCGGTGGTTCTCAATATGGCCCGCAACGGCGAGGATCTGGCGGGCGTGGTCAGCTTCCACGGAAACCTGGCGCCGTCCGTGACGGCCAAGCCGGGAAAGGTGCGCGCCCGGATCTTGGTTTGCCACGGCGGCGACGATCCCTTCGTCCCGCCGGCCCAGGTGGATGCCTTCCGCAAGGAGATGGCGGCGGTCGGCGCAAACGCGAAAATTGAGGTCTACCCCGGCGCCAAGCACAGCTTCACCAACCCGGCTTCAACCGCGCGAGGCCAGAAATTCAAACTGCCCATCGCATTCAATGCCGCCGCTGACACGAAGTCCTGGCAAGACATGCGGGTTTTCTTCCAGAGCCTGTTTGGCAAGTAGTTTGGCAAGCGCAGCCCGGCAATTTCGAGGTAGATTCGACGGGCATGGACGATGTACTTGCAATAATCCTGGGGGGCGGACGCGGAACCCGCCTCTTTCCCCTGACGCTTAGGCGCTCGAAACCGGCCGTTCCGATTGGCGGCAAGTATCGACTGATCGACATTCCGATCAGCAACTGCCTGAACGCAGGGCTGCGGCACATCTTTGTGCTGACCCAGTTCAATTCGGAAAGCCTGAATACGCACATCGCGCGAACCTACAAGTTCGACGTGTTTTCGTCGGGCTTTGTGACAGTTCTGGCGGCTGAGCAGACTGAGGAAGGGGGCGACTGGTTCCAGGGCACCGCCGATGCCGTGCGCCAGGGGTTGCGCCACATGCGGCGCCGGAGGGCACGCGACCTCATGGTGCTGTCGGGCGACCAGCTCTACAGCATGGATTTTCGCGAGATGCTGCGCACCCATCGCGAAAGCGGCGCCGATGCAACCGTGGCCGTGATTCCCGTGGCCGAAAGCCAGGCCTCCGGGTTCGGCATTCTCAAGATGGACGGCACTGGTCGCATCACCCACTTCGACGAAAAGCCACCGCAAGACCGGCTGCCGGCCCTTGTCTCGGACATTCCCGGCCACGGCCCCGGCCACCTGGCCTCGATGGGCATCTACATTTTTCGGCGAGAAGTCCTGGAAGAGGCGGTCTCGAATCCACAGCTCGTGGATTTCGGCCGCGACGTCATCCCCAAGGCCGTCCCAGTCCAGCGCGTGCAGGCGCATGTCTACCGCGGTTACTGGCAAGACGTTGGGACGATTTCATCCTATTTTCAGGCCAACCTGGACCTTTGCCAGCCCCTCCCGCCGTTTGATTTTTACGACGGCGCTCGGCCGGTCTTCACCCGCCCGCGCTTTTTGCCGGCTTCCAAGGTGGACCAATGCACGATCCACAACGCCCTCATCTCCGAGGGCTGCATCTTGCAGGGCGCGGAGATCGACCGTGCTGTCATCGGGATTCGCAGCCGGATCGGCAAGAACGTCCGCATCCGCAACAGCCTGATCATCGGCGCCGACAGCTACGAGACCTTGGACGAGATGCGCGCCAGCGAAGCCCGCGGCGTGCCCCCGGTCGGGATTGGCTCGGATTCGATCGTCGAGGGCGCCATCGTCGACAAGAACGCCCGCATCGGCCGGGGCGTTCGCATCGCCAACCAGGCGGGCGTGAAGGACAAGGACGGCGACGGCTACTACATTCGCGAAGGGATCGTGGTCGTCCCCAAAAACGGGATTCTTCCCGACGGTACTGTTCTTTAACGCTCTTGATATGGGAACCCTGAAAGGGTTCCCATGCTCCCACGATGGTGCGCCGCTGGCGGAGCCAGCGGGCTCCCCACGCGACTAGCCCGGTCGACACCAGGACGGGCGCATCAGAACCTCCACGCCACTTGGACGGCGCTTTCGCGGGGGGTGACGTAGAAGACCACGCCGGTTGCGACCGCGGCGACCCCGGCGGCTCCCCACAGAACGTTGGTCAGCAGGGCACGTGACTTCAACCCGTTGATGTCGCTCTCGTTGCAGCCTGCGCTCGTGGCCCCGCACGAGGTCTTCAGATCGTTGAATTTGAGTGAAGCCAACACCCCGGTGACCACAGCGCTTCCGGCCAGCGCAACCGTCACGCCGACACCAACCCAGCGCAAATAGCGGAGACTGGAACCTTTGCGTTCAGGTTCCGCGATGGTTACGGCACCAGCCGGCAGTGCAGCGCCAGGCGATCCGGCTGCGGCCATCGGCCCGGCCGCCGGAAGTGGCGAGATCAGGCTGGGCGCTGCTGCGACAGGCGTCGGGGCGTCTGCTGCGGTTTGGCTGGCGCCAGGCACGGCCGGCGATTCTGCCGGGGCTCTTCGTCTTCTTGCTGCTGCTTCCGCTTCCAGCTCGGCCACGCGCTTTTCCACGTCGCCGCGGTTGGCGGCGTTGGGCGATGCGACCAGAAAGCGCCTGTACAAGGTCACCGCCTGCTCCAAATCTCCGAGCTGCCGGTGACATTGGGCGATGTTGTAGAGGAAAGCAGGGTCGGGCTTGGCCAGGTGGGCGGCCTTGAACTCGTCAAGCGCCTGGCGGTACTCGCCCACCTCGTACAGCCGCGTTCCCCTGGAAGAGTGTGCCCTGGCGGCATCGGCGTCGTCTTCGGCACAGGCACACGGCACGCTGGCCAGCGTCGTCGCCCAGAACGCCAGAACGGCGGCCAACGCCAAGCTGCGAAAAGCCATCCCAGCATTATATCACCGCAGTCGGAACAGATTGTCCGCATCCCCCACGCTGCAACATCCGGATCTGCTGGGGCATCGAACCGCGAAGGAAATGCATCCGGTGTCCGACGACGCCCAGCCACGAAGGAGAGAGGCATGAAAGTGACGATGGAAAGACGGCAGTTTCTGACCGCGAGCCTGGCCGGTTTGGGCGGGGTCGTGTTCGCCTCTGACTTGTTCGGCGTCCGGTCGGCGCGCGCGGCCGGTCGGCGCGGCGAGGATTTCTTCTTCGTGCAGTTGTCCGACACCCATTGGGGCTTCAGCAATCCCGCCATCAACCCGGACTTTGCCAGCACATTGCCCAAGGCCATCGCCGCTGTGAACGCCTTGCCGCACAAGCCGGATTTTGTGGTCTTCACCGGCGATCTGACCCACACCACCGACGACGCCAAGGAACGCCGGGCGCGGCTCACCAAATTCCGCGAGCTGAGTCGGGAACTGAAGGTCGACATGATCAAGTACCTGCCCGGCGAGCACGACGCTGCGCTGGACCAGGGCGCGGCCTATCACGAGCTGCTCGGTCCTTCGCGCTACACCTTCGACCACAAGGGCGTCCACTTCATCGCGCTCGACAACGTGTCGGATCCAACCGCCCATCTCGGCGACGACCAGCTGACCTGGCTGGCCGCCGACCTCAAGAAACAGAGCCACGCCGCCCGCATCGTCGTGCTGGTCCACCGGCCTTTGTTCGATCTGGCCGCGGACTGGGACTGGGCCACGCCCGATGGAAGCAAGGCGATCGAGTTGCTCATGCCGTACCAGAACGTCAGCGTCCTTTATGGGCACATCCATCAAGAAAACCACCACCAGAGCGGGCACATTGGTCACCACGCCGCCAAGGGACTGATGTACCCGCTGCCGGCGCCCCATTCAGTGCCGAAAAAGGCGCAGATTCCTTGGGATCCGGCCCATCCCTATCAGGGGTTGGGCTTTCGCCAAGCCGAGACGCGCGCAGGCCAGTCGGACCTGGTGCTCACCGAGTTTCCTGTCGGGCCGGCCAACGAGCCACCCGTGCCGACACAGGTGGTGAAGGTGACGGCGAAGAAATTCGAGTATTCACCGAGCGTGATTGCGCTCAAGCGGGGCGTGCCCGCGATCTTGCAATTGACCTCGCTCGACCGGCAACACGGCTTCGATTGCCCGTCGTTGAAGCTGCACGCCGCGATCAATCCCGGCAAGGTCACCGAGGTGAAGTTCACGCCTGACAAGGCCGGCGAGTTCCCCTTCCATTGCGACGTCTTCTGCGGCAGTGGTCACGAGCAGATGGAAGGCACCATCAAGGTCACAGACTAGTTCGCGACGGGGATGCAGTGGTTACCCCCTGAATCGTGGCGGCAGAGCCCCGCGGCCCCGCAATCGGCGTCCTTGCCACAGGGCTTGGGCGCGCAGTACGCACCCGTTCCCCCGGCGACGGGCGCCTTGATTTGGTAGCCCAGCAGCGACGCCCCAGCCGCGGCGCAGGTGAGCAGCGGGTCCTTGTCACACGCGAAGGTGGACGAGCAGGGCAGGAGACAAAGTTCGCGGCCGTCGCCGAACACAGCGCAATCGGATCCCATCGGGCACGGGTTGGTGGTGCAGTCACGCGAGCACTGGCCCAAGGCGCCCAGATCGGCGCACAACCCGGTCACACAAAGGTCGTTGCGGCGGACGCCATCGGCGGTGAGGCAAGGCCCGCCAAGGTCGGCTGGCACATCGGCAAAGCAGCCGTGGACCCAGGTTGCGCCGTTGGGCCAGGCAGGCAAGGTGCGGCAACGAAATCCAAATTTGCAGTCTGTGTCGAAGCGGCAGGCAGGCAGGCAGACTTGGGTTTGCCAGGGATCGGCGTGATTGGAAGTCATGGCTGCGGTCACCATGTTCGCGCAGACGCTTCCGTCGGGGCAGTCGTTCTTCTGGCAAAGGGCGGTGCACATGCCGGCGAGCGGTCCCGTGGTGCACGGATTTGCGGCTGAGCACAGACAGTGGAGATCCTTTGCGCACTGCCCATCGTCCTGGCAGGGGCCGCCGGCAACGTCGGCCAAGGCGACGATGTAGCTGGTGTACGTTTTGGGAGGAGCCACGCCGCCCGTGGCCCCGACGCCCACCAGCGTCACATCGAACAAACCAGGCGTGTTGAAGGTGTGCGATGGCGTGGGCGACGTATCAGTTCCGCCGTCGCTGAAAGTCCAAAGGTACCGGGTGATGGCGGCGGTGGCGATGGGTACGAACTGGACCGTGAAGGGGGCTGTGCCGGTACAGGACGGCACGGTGGGATCAAAAGTCGGGCAGTCCTGCACGGTAAAGTCAACCGCCAGGGCGATCGCACCAGCATCGGCCGGTGGGGCTGCATCCGGGGACGGGTAGATCGGCGCCGCGTCCGTGAAGGGCGACCACCGATCGCTGCACGAGGCAAGCAGCAGGAGCGGAAAAAGGGCACGCCGACGCATGGGTCCCGTTAGTATAGCCCGCCGAGACGGGCCATTTCGCAATTCCTGGGGTGGACGAGGGGTATCGAACCCCCAGCCGTCGGAGCCACAGTCCGATGCTCTACCATTGAGCTACGTCCACCAGAATCCCCTTGCGAGGAACTGAACATATGCCGCGCGATCGGCCCGGTCGTCAAGCGCGCAGGCGCATAGAAACATCTTTTTGCAGTTGACGAGGCCAGCATCTACCTCCGAACATAGGGCACTCTTCAACCCGGTGAGGCAACTATGCATAGATACGTGACCTGTTTCTTGTTGATGGCCAGTCTGTCCATTCCGGCGCTCGCGCGCGCTGGGGAGGCCGATGATTTGCAGCGCATTATCGAGGATGGCCGGCAGACGGCCAACGACCTTGAGCGGCTGGATGAACAGAAGGCTGTCGGAACCGAACTGACTTTCCTGCGCACCTGGCTGGACCGAGCCTGGTCTTTGCGTTCCCAGGAGAAGTACGACGCCGTCCGCGTGGTCACCGATCGCTGCAAGGCGCAGGCTGACATGATTCGCGAGAAGATCACGGCGTCCAAGCTGGCGGCGCAGGCCGACCAGAAGGAGGCCGAGGTGGTACGCGCGCGCGCTACCCTCGAACGCACCAAGAAGGCCTTGGAGGCCGCCAAGATCCAGAAGTACCGTTTGGAGGGCAAGTCGTGAGCAATCTGCGCACAGGGAGTCTAGTTATGATCAAGATGACACGAGGACTATCGATTCTGCCGGTGGCGGCAGTGCTTCTGCTGGCGCAGGGCTGCGCCCTCAAGCCCAAGCCGAGCGAGCTGGAAGCTCTGGAGAAGCTGCGGGCCACCCCGTCAGGCGCCGCGGCGGCGAAGCGAGCGCCGGCGTTGGTCAAGAACTCCGACGAGTTGCTCAAGCGAGCGCAAGACGAGTGGCACAGCAGCAACTTGGATGAGTCGGTCGATGCCGCGCTGATGGGGCAGGCCAAGCTCAAGCATGCCATCGCGTTGGCCGACCAAGATGCGTCCAAGGCCCGCGTCGCCAAGGCCGAGGACGATCTCGACGACGTGAAGGAACAGCAGGAGAAGGTCAAGAAGGACCTGGACGACATGAACGAGAAGGTCGCCCTGCTCAAGAAACTGAACGAGAAGCAGGCGGCGCTGGTGGCCGAAACCGCCCAGGCGGAAGAGGAACGACGAAATCTGTCGGAACAGATGGAGAAGGACCGCAAGCTGGCGGCCGACAAGGCCGAGACCGCCGACAAGATCGGCGCGGCCGAGCTGGCCCTCAAGACGGCCGACACGGTGCAGGCGTCCACCTACGCTTCGGCCAAGTACGGCGCCGCGGCCGAGTCCCTGGCGCGCGCGCAGGCAGAGGCGAAGCAGGAAGACTTCCGGGGCGCGCAGATGAGCGCCGATATTGCCAAGAAGACCGCTGACGAAGCCGCGGCCATCGCCCAGCCCATCCACGCCGAAAAGAGCAAGGCCGACGAAAACCGGGCGCGGGCTGACACTCTGACCAGGGAAGCCAGCACCATCGCAGGGGTGGAGGTCCGTCGCGACGCGCGCGGGGCTCTGCAGAGAATCGTCCTGTCGATCCAGGCGGATCAGCTTTTCACCAAGAAGCAGACGGTGATCACGCCGGGCCGCGATGCCCTGCTGGAGCCGATCGCGAACCTGATGAAGAAGAAGGAGTACCTGAACTACCCCGTGCAGATCATCGGCTTTGCCGATCCGCGCGGGAATTCGAGTTCGCTTCTGCCCCTGACCCTGGCCCGAGCCCAGTCGGTAGCGACCGGCCTCATGTCCCGCGGGGTCGACAGCAAGCGCGTGATGGCCACCGGCCAGGGTGGCTCTGAGCCCCTCGCTGGCGGCAAGGACCGCAACCGCAACAACCGCATCGAGATCATCTTTATGTATCAGTAGGCGCGACCCGCGGTCGCTCTGGCCTTGCAAAGGGGTTTGGACCGAAAGGCCCAGACCCCTTTTTCGATCCGGCTAGCGCGGACCCCAGGCTTCGTGGGCGAAGTACAGGCCGGCGAACACCTTGGCCGCCAGCATGGTGCCTTGCCGCTCGCGCTCGCTGAGCCACGCGCGGGCCTCGCCGAGGGGCACTTCGTGTACGCGGATGTTCTCACTCGGCGTGCCGCCGCCAGGGCCGACCTTGGTGAGGTCAGCCGCCAGGATGAACCTGACCAGATCGCTCGTCATCCCGGGCGAAGTGGCACTGGTGGAAACCAGGCGCATGGTCGCGGCCAAGTAGCCCGTCTCCTCGACAAGCTCCCGGCGCGCCGCCTCGATCAGGTCTTCCTGCTCGTGGCCCGGCTCGTCGCCAACCAGCCCGGCGGGAAATTCGATCACCTTGCAGCCAAGCGGCACCCGGTACTGCTCGACGAACAAGAGCCGGCGCTCGGCAGTCAGCGGCACGATGACCACGACGGCGCGCGCGTTGATGCGCTCCACGAAGGTCCAACCATCGCGGTCAATCAGGCGAAGAAACTTGGTCTCGGCGAGGATTTTATCAGTCATGCGGATGCTACCTGCCCAGCTCTTCGTCGACCCAGTCGCTGATGCTTTCGATGTCGTGGCGGCCCGTGTACTTGCGGCCGTTGATGTAGATCGTCGGCGTGGAGTTGATCCCCAGCGCCGTACCGTCGGACTTGTCTTGGGTCACGGCGGCCTTGATCTCATCCGAGGCCAGGTCGCCGCGCCATCGGCCAAGGTCGAGGCCGACCTGCTTGGCGATTTTCTCCAGCACGGCAGGCGTAAGACTGTCAGCGTTGTCCCAGACTTTGTCGCTGAACGGCCAGAACTTGCCCTGCTTCTGCGCGGCCATGGCAGCCTCGGCGGCCTGGCGCGAGTTGGTGTGGCCGCTCAACGGGAAATGCTTGAAGAACATCCTGGTCTGTCGCGGGTAGGCGTCCAGAACCTGTCGCATGAGAGCCTGCGCCATCTTGCAGTGAGGGCATTCGTAGTCCACGAACTCCACGATGGTCACCTGCGCCTCGGCCGGACCCTTGCTGGGCGCCCGGCTGACGTCGATATTCTTGTGGAGGGCGTCGCGGTAGCGGCTCTGCAGCTCGTCGCTGATTTCCGAATCGGTGAAGCCCTGGTCAACCAACTTGGCCACGTATCGGGCCGCGTAGACCGAGCGCTTGCAACCAGGGTCGTGCTTCACCGAATAGAGCAGGCTGTGCCCCTTGCCGCAACTCGATGATTCCTTGTTGACCACGCGAAAGAAGACCTTGCGCTCAAACTCGTCGAGCTTGGAAAGGTCGACGCCAGGAGGAGGCGCAGTGTCGAGGTCAGCCGAGCCCTTGCTGTCGGCCGGCTTGTCCTCGGCCGCCAGAACCGGTGAAACCAGGGGCGTCCATGCGCCAAGGGCGACGAGGGCCGCAGACAGCAGGCTGAATCGAGATAGTGAAGGGTACATCGGGACCCAAGATTAGAAACCGCAGCGGCGCAAGTCAAACGGGGATGCGGACGACCCCGAATTGACGAACCCCGACGCTCCGGCCAGTATTAGCGCACCATGGGGTCGGACTACACCGCCGCTGCGCTTGCGATCCTAGCCGGGGTCGGGATGGCGGTCGCCTTCAGCGGGCTGGCCCGGTTTGTTGGCGAGCGGCGCGTGACCCTGGCCAAGCAGATCACCTACGAGGCAGGGTCGGAGCCACTCGGCAGTCCGCGGGTGCGCATGCCGGTGCGGTTCTATCCGGTGGCGATCCTCTTCCTGGTTTTCGACATCGAGGTGGCGTTCCTCTACCCCTGGGCGGTCAACTATGCGTCCCTGTCGTGCGCGGGACCGCTGGTCAAGGGCACATGCACGGCCGGCGCTTCGTGGCTGGGCTTGGGCGTGCTGGTGATGTTCATGGCGGTGCTGCTGGTCGCCCTGGCGTACGTCTGGCGCAAACGCGCGATCGGGTGGGACTAGGAAGTGCCCTTCAGCGTTTACACGTCGAAACTCGCGCAGGCGGTGAACTGGGCGCGCAAGTTTTCCCTGTTTGAATATCCCTTTGTCACCGCGTGCTGTGGCATGGAGTTCATGGCGGTTTGGGCGCCCAAGTACGACATCGCGCGCTTCGGGGCCGAGCTGCCGCGCTTTTCCCCGCGCCAGGCCGACCTGCTCATCATCGTGGGAACCATCACCGAGCGCCAAGGCCCGGTGCTTCGTCGCATTTACGACCAGATGTGCGAGCCCAAGTGGGTGATCGCCTACGGCGTGTGTGCATCGACCGGCGGTTTTTATCAGAACTATTCCGCCATGCCCGGCGCGGACCAGGTCATCCCGGTGGACGTGTACATCCCCGGCTGCCCGCCGCGACCCGAGCAGATGCTGGATGCCCTGGTGATGCTGCAGGAACGGATTCAAAAGGGCGAAGGACACAGCCAGGTCGTCCTGCGGGCCGAGCGGGGCTATGTGGCACCCGACGTGGCGATTCGGCCCGACGCCAAGGAAGGGGCGGGGCGGTAGATGGCCAAGATCATCCTCGACCGACTCGCCCAGCAGTTTGTCGCGGGCGAGATCGTGGAAACCGGATCGCAGCACGGCAACGAATGGGCGCGCGTGGCGCCGGCGCACTGGCGCGCGGTGGCCCAGTTTCTGCGCGATGATCCTGTGACCGCGCTCAACATGTTCACCGACCTGACCTGCGTGGATCGCCTGGGGCGCACTCCGCGCTTCGACGTGGTCATGCACCTCTATTCCATCGACAAGAAGCACCGGGTTCGCCTGCTGGCGGGTGTGTCCGAGGACAATCCCAGCATCGATTCCGTGGTCGGACTGTGGCCGGGGGCCAACTGGTTTGAACGCGAGGCCTTTGATCTCTACGGCGTGCGTTTTGCCGGCCACCCTGATCTGCGCCGCATCCTCATGTACCCCGAATTTGTCGGCCATCCCCTGCGCAAGGATTTCCCCAAAGAGGGCCGCCAGCCGCTTCTGCGTCGGGCGCCTGGCAGTGTGGACTAGAGTCATGGACGACCCCTCTCAATCTGCCCGCCGTGTGGTGATGGGGTTTGGCGACGCTGCCAATCTTCCCGAGGACGACGAGCTGCCCTCGGAAAACATGCCGCTCAACATGGGGCCGTCGCATCCCGCGATGCACGGGACCGTGCGCATGGTCATGGAAGTGCAGGGCGAGAAGATTCGCACCGTCGACGTGCAGATCGGGTATCTGCACCGCTGTTTTGAAAAAGAAGCCGAAAACGCCACCTGGACGCAGATCTTCCCCTACACCGATCGCCTCAACTACGTGTCGCCCATGCTCAACAACGTGGGCTACGCCCTGGCGGTTGAGAAATTGCTCGGCATTGATACCAAAATTCCCGAGCGCGCACAGTTCATCCGCGTGATTGTCGGCGAGATTTCGCGCATCACCGATCACCTGACTTGCCTGGCGGCCAGCGCGATGGAACTGGCCGCGTTCACCGTGTTCTTCTATTTGATGAAGGCGCGTGAATGGCTGTGGGAGCTGCTCGAAGAACTCTCGGGCGCGCGCCTGACCCACAGCTACGTGCGCATCGGCGGCGTGGTCGCGGACCTGACCGATGACTTCTGTCCCAAGCTGCGCGATGTCCTGCGCCGCTGTCGCGCTTCGATTGCCGACGCCGACAAGATGCTGACCAGCAACCGCATCTTCCGCGACCGCATGGATGGCATCGGCATCATCACGCGCGACGATGCCATCGGCTGGGGCCTGACCGGGCCAGTGGGCCGTTCGACCGGACTGGCCTATGACGTGCGCAAGGACCATCCCTACTTGGTCTACGACCGTTTCGACTTTGACGTGCCGGTGGGATCGAAAGGCGACAACTTCGATCGCTACGCGGTTCGCCTGGAAGAAATCAAGCAGTCGATGCGCATCCTGGAACAGGCCATGGATCGCTTGCCGCGGGGACCGGTCCTCATTGACGACGCGCGGGTGGCGTTGCCGCCCAAGCGCGAGGTCTACAACACAATTGAATCCATGATCGCGCACTTCAAGCTGATCATGGACGGCATCGTGGTGCCGCCCGGCGAGATCTATTCATTCACCGAGGGCGGTAACGGCGAGCTGGGTTTTTACATCGTATCGGATGGCAGCGGCCGGCCGTACAAGTGCCGCGTGCGGCCGCCCTGTTTTGCCAACACCGCTGTGCTCAATAAGATTTTGCCGGGGCTGTTCATCGCCGACGTTGTTCCCACCTTTGGAATGATCAACATGATCGGCGGGGAGTGCGATCGCTGATGGCGGGCGCGAATCCAGCACCGCCGGCCAAACTGAAAGTCGTCATTGACGGACAGGTGCACGAATTTTCGCCCGGGCTGACCGTTCTGGAGGCTTGTCAGCAGGTCGGGGCCAAAGTGCCGTTCTTCTGCTGGCATCCCGGCCTGTCGGCGCCCGCGGTCTGTCGCCAGTGCTTGGTCGAGATCAAAGGCATTTCCAAGCCGATTCCATCCTGCTACACGCCGGTGGCCGACAAGATGGAGGTCATCACCAATTCGCCCAAGGTGCTGGACGTGCGGCGCCAGATGCTTGAGTTCACTCTGCTCAATCATCCCATCGACTGCCCGATTTGCGACAAAGCGGGCGAGTGCATGTTGCAGAAGCACTACTTTGACTGGGACGCCCGCGTCGCGCGCAACGACGGCGGCAAGGTCCACAAGGCCAAGGTGGTCGACCTGGGCCGCCACATCGTGCTCGACCAGGAACGCTGCATTTTGTGCTCGCGCTGCATTCGCGTGTGCAACGAGGTGGCGCGCCAACCGGATTTGGTGATGGCCTTTCGCGGGGATCACCAACTCTTGACCACGGCGCCGGGCCAGCGCCTCGACAATCCCTATTCGCTCAATACCGTTGACGTGTGTCCGGTGGGCGCCCTGACCGCCAAGGATTTTCGCTTTTCCATGCGCGCCTGGGAACTCCTGGCTTCGCCTTCCGTGTGTCCGGGCTGTGCCACGGGTTGCAACATCGAGATCCACGCGGCCTGCGGGGCGATCCGGCGCCTGGTCCCGCGCCCCAACCCCGCCGTCAACAAGTACTGGATGTGCGACGACGGCCGCATGACCTACAAGCGTGTACACGAGGCGCGTTTTGTGGCGCCGACCATCGCAGGCGCAACGTCGAGCTGGGATGCGGCCGTGGCCGAAGCCGCGCGGCTTCTCGCTGCGGTTCCGCCGTCGACCCTGGGGGTGGTGTTGTCAGCCCAGATGACCAACGAGACGCTCTTTGCCTTTTCGCGCTTGGCCGCCGAGCAATTGCACACCGAGCGCGTGTACCTGGCCGGAGCGGGCGAGGGCTGGGCCGACGACATCCTGGTCAGCGCCGACAAGAACCCCAACACCACCGGCGCCAAACTGATCAGCGGGCTGTCTTTGCGTACGGCCACAGATTTGAAACAGGACCTGGAAAACGGCGCGCTGACGGCCTTGCTCATTGTCGGTGAAGTCGACGGCGTTTCGTTCGATTTGCCGTTGGTGGTGCTGGCCTCGCATCAAGGCCCGACGGCGTCCGCGGCCAAAGTGGCGCTGCCTTTTGCCATGTGGGCCGAGGTGGACGGCAGCTTCACCAATCGACAGGGCAAAGTGCAGCGCCTGCACGCCGCTTTGGCGCCTGCTGGCCAATCGCGCCCTGGTTGGGAGATCGCGTCCCGACTGGCGCGCGCGCTCGGGGGCGTGTGGGCGTACGAGAATGCCAAACAGGTGTTCAGCGAGATGCGCGACAAGGTCACCCTGATGAGCGGCGCCGATTGGGGCAAGCCCGAGATGCCGGTTCAACTTCGCTTCGCCAATTCGAGAGGCTAGGACCATGTCAGGCGCACAATTGTTCTCCTACGGTCAGCCTGGATTCAGCATTGCAGCAGCCGTGATCAAGATCCTGGCGTTTCTGGTTCTCTTCGCCATGGGGTTGGGCAGCCTGCTCACCTGGATGGAGCGGCGCCAGTCGGCGATGATGCAAGACCGGCTTGGTCCCAATCGTGCCAACATTGGGCGCTGGCGGGCCTGGGGAATTCTTCACTTCGTCGCCGACGCGCTGAAGATGATGTTCAAAGAGGACTTCATCCCCCCCAAGGCGAACAAGTTCCTGTTCACCCTGGCGCCGGTTCTGGCGTTGGCGCCGCCACTCATCGTGCTGGCCATCATTCCCTTTGGCGCGCCACTTTGTTGGGGGCAACTGCGCCAGGCCATTCCGGTCGGCACATGTGCGCGGCCCGTGGACCTGCAAATCGCACGGCTGGATGTCGGCGTGCTCTTCTATTTCGCCTTTGCTTCACTGTCGATCTATGGCACCACCCTGGCCGGCTGGGCTTCGCACAACAAGTGGGCACTGATGGGTGGACTGCGCGCCGCCTCGCAAATGATCTCGTACGAGGTCACCATGGGCATGTCAGTGCTGGCCATGTTCGTCTCCTATGGGACATTGGAGCCCGGCGCGATGGTGGCACAGCAAGGGCCGGCGCCCTGGCAATGGGGGATTGTGCGGGGCGTGCCCCACTTCATTGCGTTTTTCCTGTTTCTCACTGCGGCCATGGTTGAAAGCAAGCGCACGCCGTTTGACATTCCCGAGGGCGAATCCGAGATCGTGGGCTACTTTGTCGAGTATTCCGGCCTGCGCTTTGGCATGTTCTATCTTGGCGAATTCCTCGAAGTCATCGGCTCGTCCGCGCTGATTGTGACCATCTTTCTGGGCGGCTGGCAGGTTTGGGGCGGTGGAACGCTGTTCAACTGGGCCTATGTTCCCCTGTCGATGGCGGTGTGGTCAGGCAAGGTCTTCCTGTTCTGCTTCCTACAGTTGCTGGTGCGTTGGTCGTTGCCGCGTTTCCGCGCCGACCAATTGATGCGCCTGGGTTGGCAGCGATTGCTGCCTTTGTCCATTGCCAACGTTGTGCTGGCCGCCTGCTGGCAGATGTGGGTCCACTAGTGGCGACTACAATCAAGGTCGTCAATCGCCCCGGCGGATGGAAGCGGCAAAGCTTCCTTTGGGGCACAATGCAGGGGCTGCGCGTGACCTTCGGCCATTTTCTGCGCAACTGGCCGCGCAATTTCCTTGGCCGGCGCGCCCAGTCCGACATCGCCACCCTGGCCTACCCCGAAGAGAAGCGCCCGTACCCACCGCGCAACCGCGGCCTGCATCGCCTGATGAAACGGGCCGACGGCCAGGTCCGCTGCGTGGCCTGCATGATGTGCCCGACCGCCTGTCCCGCCCATTGCATCAGCATCGTGCCCGAGGAATCAGAAGACCCGCACATCGAAAAGCGGCCCCGCATTTTTCAGATCGACGAGCTTCGCTGCGTGGTGTGCGGCCTGTGCGTGGAAGCCTGCCCCTGCGACGCCATCCGCATGGACACGGGAATTCATGCGCCACCAACCACCCGGCGCGCTGACGCGATCTTGGACAAAGAAGAATTGCTCTCGCGCGGCGAACTTTCCACCGCAGTGCAATCGGGCAAAGGCCTGTTCTGGCGCGAAGAGAAGTAGAGGATTTCATTCTTGACGGTCAGTGAGTGCCGGCTCATGATCTTCAGTGAACCTTCTGCACGGTTCGATACCCCGGACGAGATTTTTTTCCCTACAAATTCACTTCAGGGAGCTGCCTCTGGCCGATGGATGCGCAGGCCCGCTAGTCGGGAAGCCCGATGCGGCTATTCAGTGGCTCCCCCCTTACGAAAGTAGGGGCTAGGAACTCATCCGGAACGGCCGAGGTGGAGGGTTCACTAATTTTCTGCTGGCTGGGCTATATTCGCGGCCCAGAATGGTTCTGCCGGTAGCGTCTGCCGTCCTGTTAGCTGAGGCCCGCCCGGGCGATCGCGGGGTCTTGCCATGAGTTCGGCGGCGGAGGCCCTGATTGGGACGGTGCTGGAGGGCGCGTATCGCATCGAGGGACTGGTGGGCGAGGGCGGCATGGGGGCGGTGTACGCGGCGACGCACATGCGCCTGGGCACGCGCGTGGCGGTCAAGGTGATGGCGCGCGAATTGGCCGCGAATTCCGAGGCCCTGGCGCGCTTTCACCGCGAGGCCCTGGTCACGAGCGGGCTTGGCCATCCGCACATCGTGCAGGTCCTCGACTTCAGCACCACGCCCACCGGCGAGCCCTTCTTGGCCATGGAGTTTCTCGACGGCGAGGATCTCGAACGTCGTTTGCGTCGGGTCGGCCGCCTGCCCATCGCCGAGGTGGTCCACATCGTCAAGCAGGTGGCATCGGCCCTGGCCGCCACCCACGCCAAGGCCATCGTTCACCGCGACCTCAAGCCCGGCAACATCTACCTGCTGACGGCGGCAGGCGAAACCGACTTCGTCAAGGTGCTCGACTTTGGCATCAGCAAGGTGCGCTCGGCGTCGACCAAGCTGACCCGCACGTCCTCCGTGATGGGCACGCCCAACTACATGTCGCCCGAGCAGGCCAAGGGCCGCGTCGACGACATCGACGAACGCACCGACCAGTGGGCCTTGGCCTGCATCGCCTGGGAATGCCTGTCGGGCGAAGGTCCCTTTGTCGGTGAGAACGTCCCGTCGATCCTCTTTCAAATCGTCCACGAGCCGCCGGCCGCGCTGGTGCCGAAGGTGGCTGGCCTGCCAACCCAGGTTGAGGAAGTGCTGCTGCGTGCCCTGGCCAAAGACAAGAGCGACCGCTTTGCCAATGTGAATGACTTCGCGCTGGCGCTTGAGCGCGCGGGCGCCTCGGCCGTGGCGACTGTTGTGGGCCGACCGCAGATCCTGGTGCCGCCCGCGCAAGTTGCCGGCGCGGCCAAGCCGACCACGTTCACGCGCACAGCGGGCGAGCTGGACAACGCCCTCGATGTCCCACGATCACGGCCAAGATGGATCTGGGTTCTGGCCGCCGGTGGCGTTTGCGGTTTGCTGCTGGCGGCATTTCTGCTGTTCCGGCCGGGGCCGGCCCCGACGCCGGTTGTTGCCAGCCCACCGCCGGCTGCCCCGATGCCGGCAGCACCGCCTCTGCCCGCACCACCGGTCCCACCGCCCGCTGCGGTCGTGCCGACGGAGCCAGAAATCAAGCCTGAACCGCCGCCGCCAGCGCCGCAGCCCAAAGCCAAGAATTCCCAGTCGGCCGATGGCCCCGGCCGCAAGAAGCGGCAGCCGGTCACGAAACCCAGCGAGGAGAGCCAGGACATATGGCGCGTCGAATAGCTCTGTTTCTGATTGTCACCACGCTGTTGGCGGTCGGGACGAATTGGCCTCAGGCCCTGGCTGCTGGCCTCGACCAGAAGGGCAAGGCTGACGCCAAAGAGGCCACCCGCCTGTACAAGCAGGGCCAGTACGAAGACGCGGCACCGATCTTCGCCAGGCTGAGCGTCGATTACCCCGACATGGCAATCTTCGAGCGCAACCTGGGCGCGTGTTTCTACTACCTGCGCAAGCCGGAGCCCGCTCTGTCCAACCTGCGCCGCTACCTGAGCCGCAGGAAGGACATCGCGCCCGACGACAAGGCCGTCGTTGATCGCTGGATCGACGAGATGGAGAAACTCCGCGCGCAAAACGCCGCGGCCAGCGCGCCGCCTGCCCCCGCGCCCGCCGAGCCCGCGGCACCGCCACCCGCGGCTGCCGAAGCGCCGACCGTGACCGCACCGCCACCGGTGGCGCCCGCCCCACCGCCAAAGGCCGAGGAACCTGCCCCGGCGATTCCAGCCGCAGCGTCGATCCCGCCGGCAATTCCTCCAGCGCCGGTCGAAGCCTCGAAGCCTGCGGGACTCGATCTGACCACAACCGCCACACCCAGCGATTCCCCCGAAGCAGGAAGTCCCTTCTACAAGACCTGGTGGTTCTGGACGGGCACAGCCGCGGTCGTGGTGGCCGGCGCCGTCACCGCAATCTTGCTCGTTCGTCGTTCGACCAATGCCTGCGCCGGTGCCAACATGGCTTGCCTGGGGGTGGATTAGCCATGCGTCGCATTCTCGCATTGCTCGCGCTCGCTGGCGCGCTGGCGCCTGCCTGCAAGGGCAAGGACGACACCAAGATCGTGGTCGCAGTGTGGACCGACCTCGCAGTCCCGTCCGATCTGGACAGCGTTCGCATCGACGTGACCGGCCCAAGCCACGCCCGCTCGAAAACCTTTCCCCTGACGGTCGCCAGCGAACCCGGCAAGGCCACGCTGGTCGCCCAACTCGAACTTGTGCCTCTCGGCGCGAAGGACGCGACATTCACCGTCACAGCCACTGGACTGCACAACCAAACCGAAGTCGTCGCGCAACCCGCACGCCTCGCCTTCGTCGCCGGGCAAAGCCTGGTGCTCAAGCTGTTCCTGTACGGCAATTGCCAAAAAGTGAAATGTTCCCTGGACTACACCTGCGCGGCCGGAGCCTGCACCCAGCCCATCCCCGTCCCCGTCCCGCCGCCATACGACCCCAGCCAGCCTCTTTCGCCGCCGGACGTATCCCCGTTGGGCGGCTCAGGCGGAACTGGCGGGGCCTCGGCCCTGGGCGGCGCCGACGGAACGGGCGGCGGCTCGGGAACCGGCGGCACGATCGCTTCGGGCGGGGCAGTCGGGACCGGGGGAGTCGTTGCCACGGGCGGCGCCGGCACGGGTGGGGCCACGGCGGTGTGCCGGGAAAGTGCAACCCAGTGTTCGGGCAATGGCATGCAGACATGCACGAGCGGACAGTGGGGCGCGGCGGTCGATTGTGGGGTCCATCAGACCTGCACTGGGCCAGCCGGCACTGGGAAATGCACTTGCAAGGTCGATCCCCTCTGCAACTCGATCGGGAGCAGGTGCACGACTGTATCGACGCTCGCCAGCTGCGCGCAAGATGCTCAGGCCTGCTTCTACCAGTCGTCGCCGCTGCAAACCTGCGGGGTACGTCAGACCTGCACGGGGTCGGTCGGCGCAGCAAAATGCACGTGCAACGTCGACCCTGGTTGCAGCTCGGCCGGGGGCACATGCACAGGCGCATCGACCCTCGTTACCTGCGCCCAAGATGCTCAGGTATGCCTGTACCAGGCCTCGGCCGCAACTTGTACCAATGGGGCGTGTACAGGGGCCGCCGGCGCGGCCTCGTGCTGCACGAACGCCTGTACGGTGGGGACGACGTGCTTGTCGGGCGCCAGCCTGCAGACATGTGCCGTCGCGGCCAATGGCTGCACAACTGCCACTACCACGGCCTGCACCTGCAAGGGCGCGGCGGACTCTGCCAGTTGCTTCGATTCAAGCTGGGCCGGATGGCCCATGCCCAATGATCAGGTGGACGTGACCGCGGGCGCGCCCAATCTTGAGAGCTACACCGACAACCACGACGGCACTGTCACCGACAACGTCACCGGGCTGATGTGGCAGCAGGCGGTTTCGACCACCATGTTGTACTGGGCTGATGCGGTTGCGTATTGCCCGACGCTGAGCCTTGCTGGCCACATCGACTGGCGTCTTCCGTCGCGAATCGAGTTGGTGTCCATCGTGGATTTTGGCGTGACGACCGGTGCAATGATAAACGCAACGTATTTCCCCTCGACGCCAGCAAACCTGTTCTGGTCTTCGTCGCCGCTGGCCGGCTCCTCCGGCCCCTCGGGCGTCGCGTGGTACGTCCGTTTCGACGACGGCAGCACGGAATGCCATGTCGAGGTCGACTCTCCCACTTCCAGCAACGTTCGATGCGTGCGCTGAGGACGGGCGTTTGACTTCTTGACCACTTGACATTTTTCGAGCGTGGAATGCCGAGCTACTACGAAGCGTTGCCGATCCACAAAGTTGCCATGGACGTCGCCGTTTTGGTCGACGCGGTGGTGCAGCGTTTTGGAAAAGGCCACAAACACACCCTGGGTGGACGTCCGCGCGAGACGACCCTGGATCTTGTCATTCTCTTGGCGAAGGAGGAATCTGAATGAAGACCCATGTTGCCCGTTTTTTCGCAGTTGTCGCGTTGGCGACCGTCGCCTTCACTAGGTCTGCCGACGCCAACGCCCCGGCTGGGCGGTACACGACGACCGGCGGAACCGTCTACGACACCAAAACCAAGCTCACCTGGCAACAGGCGGTCGCGCCGGGCACCTACACCTGGGCTGGCGCCAAGACCTATTGCTCCGGTCTGAACCTGGGCGACACCGGCTGGCGCCTTCCAACAGTGAAGGAGCTACAGACCATCGTCGACGATTCGCAGAAGAATCCATCGATAGATACGACAGCCTTTCCCTCGACGCCAGCAGACGCCTTCTGGTCCTCGTCGCCATTTGCCGGCTCGTCGAGCGTGTGGCAGGTCAAGTTCGACATCGGCGACACGTACGGCACTCAATATATTGACGATCTCGACCACGTTCGTTGTGTGCGTTGAGGACGGGCATTTTGACGTTCGACCCTTTGAGCCTTCCTTCACAGTCCCCGGAGCACGAACATGACAGCGGAACAAGGCAGGCCGTCGATCGAAATCATCGGCGAGATCGCGGGCGAGGAGACGATCGCAGTCGGCGGAAAGATCCGCGAGGTCGAGCGACTCTGCAAGATCTACGGTCGTGGGCGCTGGCGTAAGATGAAGGGCATTGCGGTCGTCCGGCTGCCGGATGGAACAACCTGTTCCGCCGAGGTACACTGGTATGAAAGTCACGGCATCGGACGGAAAGAGTTCAAGATCAAGCGCCTGCTCGGGGATCTGTCATGAGAAAACCAACAGCAACCGGAAGCTACGTACTTTGTGTCAAGAATGATGGCTATCCGGCGTCGCTTCTCGTGCGCCGCTTGTACCGGCGAGTGCCCGACCGCCATGCAGTTGCCCACGGGCTGCTTCGCGTGGTGGACGAGTCGGGGGAAGACTATCTCTACCCAGTGAAGTTCTTCGTTCCCATCGCCCTGCCAAGCCCAGTGGCCCGAGCCATCCGTGCCGCGGCCTAGCCCGGCGAACCAAGACGACATCCGTGCCGCGGCCAAACCATTTCGGACGGACGCTGGGCACTCTGGGCAGGAGCCCCGCTACGCGGCGCTGGGCAAGACCGAGGATGGACGCCGGCTCACGGTCATCTTCACCGTACGCGGGAACCTGATCCGCGTGATCTCGGCACGAGACATGAGTCGGCGCGAACGGAGGATCTATGAACAAGAAGCCGGCAGCAAGAACTAGAAAGGCGCTTCCCACCTTCGCCAGCGAAGACGAGGAGAGGCATTTCTGGGCCAAACATGATGCGACTGACTACTTCGCGTGGGACAAGGCCGCACAACCGGCGCTTCCTGACCTGAAGCCGTCAACCACATCGATCTCCCTGCGCTTGCCTGTGGCGATGCTGGAACATCTGAAAGTCCTCGCCAACAAGCAGGACGTTCCCTACCAGTCACTCATGAAACTCTACCTGGCAGAACGCATTGGCCGCGAGCGGACAAGGAAGGCATCGTGATCGCGCTGCCCAGGCCGGTGACCCGAGCCATGCGGGACGGACCCGGCACGGGTGTTGGTATCCAGTAGCCAGGTCACAGTCCCTCGGGCGGCTCTGCGCTCCCGCCGGCATCCCGACCCTCACGCAGAATCCTGATGAGTTCTTCGGTGGTCTCGCCCTCCCACGGGCCCGCCGCTGCCATGCGATCGCCCAGGCCGAGTGTCGTCTCTTCCTTGCTGGCAGCTACCACCCGCAGTTCCACCTGCAAGTCTTCCACCTGAGCACGCACCGGGTGGACCGGGTCGGACTTTAGCCTCGCCAGCGCTTGCTCCAGCGTCGTCGGGATCTTTGTCTGTGGTGTGGCCATCGGACCGCCTCCACTCCAAGAGTAGCACGACGGCGCCGTCTCCTGTGCGGACGCCCGCGGCCTTTCCGATTGTGACGTGAGGGCGCTGGAGCACGTGGTGCGCTGCGGGGTCTGTGCAAGAAGCTCACGACAGCGCTGGCCGAGACATCGGGAATGCCGCCACCGCAGGTTGGAAAGGGCGGGCGCAAAGACTGCCGGTTTCATCTCGAACGCAAGCGCTGGAGCATTTCCGATTTGATCTGTTCCCACGGGATGGCCTTCGCCGCGCCCGCCTCCAGCTCCGTCACACGCCGGTCAAGCTCAGCCGCCCACGACGCCGCCCATTTCGGATCCTCGTGGCCTTCCACGCTATCAAGGATCTCCGTCGCCAGCGCAAGCCGGTCGTCGGCCGGCAGCCGCAGTGCACACTGCAGAAGTTCTGACGGACGGGCATTCCTGAGATCACTGAGGAGCAATTGGCGCGGGCCCTTCCGGCTCGTGTGCGCAAGCGACTCATGCAGGGGCAGTTCGAGTCCGGTGCAGACGTCGCTGCCCTTCGAAAATTTGTTGGCCTTTCCCAGCCGCAGTTCGCCGAGGCGATGGGAATCAGCGTGCACACGCTGCGGAACTGGGAGCAAGGCCGAAGGCGACCGGAGGGACAGGCGATCGGCCTTCTGCGCATTGTGGCCCGTCACCCACGGATGATTCGCGAGAACCTCAAGTCGGCGGCCTGAAGTAGGCGCATGATGGCGAGGCTGAGAATCCGGCTGGCGTCGAGGCCAGCCCTGCCTGTCGAATCTCAGAAGATCGCGATCTTCGGAGGTCATTCATGCCAAGATTCGGAAAATGCCGATGCGTAGAATATCGACACTGGGTTTGTTGCTGGTCGCCGCCACGGCGACGGGCTGCCTCTATCCCGATCTGAAAATGGGTGCGGGCGGCGCTCGCGCATCTGCCGGCACTCAGGCTGCTGGCGGTTCTGATGCTGGCGGAAGTGTGGCGGGCACGACTGGCAGCAGCGGTGGCAGTGCCGCGGGCACGACCGGCAACCGCGGCACGGGCGGTGGTGGCGGCGGCAATGATGCCGGGGTCAGCGACGGACGTGGCGCGCAGCCGGATGCGCCAGTGATCAGCACGGGCGGCAGTGGAGGCGGCAATGATGGCGGGGTTAGCGACGGCGGTGGCACGCAGCCGGATGCCCCAGTGAACAGCACGGGCGGCGGTGGGACCGGCACGGGTGGCTCGACGGGCACCGGCGGCAGCGGGGGTGGAGGTTCCAGCAGCGCGCCCGGTCCGAAGTGCCCTGGCCTGACGGATCCCGCGAATGGCTCGGTTTCCACAACGGGAACGACCGCGAATTCCACCGCCACGTACTCGTGCAACTCCGGCTACAAAGCCTCCGGAACCATGGCCAGCACCTGCCAGGCCAACGGAACCTGGAGCGGGACCGCCCCCACTTGCACCATTGTGGATTGCGGGGCGCCCAAGGATCCGACTAACGGGTCGGTCGCGGCGTCGCCAACGACCTATGGCGCGAAGGCCGACTACACCTGCCAGACTGGATTCGGGCTTGCGGGCACCACGCCGCGCATCTGCCAGGCTGACGGAACCTGGAGCGGCACTGCGCCGACCTGCGGCATCGCGAATTGCCCTGCGCCGCCTACTATTCTTAACGGTGCGCCCACCACGACCGGCACGACTTTTGGCTCGACGGCCACCTACGCGTGCGACCCTGGGTACAATCTCTCAGGCACGGCCGTGCACACCTGCCAGGCCGATCGAACCTGGAGCGGAACATCGCCTGCCTGCACCGTGGTTGACTGTGGTTCGGCCCCCGGTCTCGGCAACAACTTGGGCTCGGTCAGCGCGAGCGCGACGACCTACAGTTCGACCGCGACCTATTCTTGCAACCCTGGCTATTCCCTGACGGGCGCAAAGACGCGCACCTGCCAGGCCAACGGAACCTGGAGCGGCACGACGCCCGCCTGCACGGCGGTCGACTGCGGGCCGCCGCCGACTGTTGCGAATGGCACGTACAGCCCAGGCCCCACGACGTACAACTCATCGGCGCAGTACTCCTGCAAGACTGGCTATTCCTTCTCGACGACCACCCAGTCGAGCACCTGCCAGGCCGGCGGCACATGGAGCACTCCTTTACCTGTTTGCTCGCTTCAGGCGTTCGATCTGACGGTCAGCAAGGGTGGCGGCGGGACTGGCAAAGTGCTCAGCGCTGACAACAAGATTTCCTGCGGAAACACCTGCGTGGCGAGCTACGCATACGGCACCATCGTAAGCCTGACGGCAACGCCGGATGCCAACCAGTCCTTCACTGGCTGGATTGGCCAGGGCTGTACGGGACTGGGAGGGTGCAGTGTCACAGTCACGAGCGCCACAACTGTGACCGCCAACTTTTCCCCGCCGCCGAACATCATGTTCACGACATCAACGCTGCAAACCGCGGCTTCGTTGGGCGGGCTTGCGGGTGCTGATGCCCTGTGCATGAAGCTGGCCGCGAACGCCAAGACCAAGCTGACTGGAACCTACAAAGCATGGCTTTCCACGCCCACCGTGAGCGCGGCCAGCCGACTGGGCAACGCGAGCGGATGGGTTCGCACTGACGGGAAGGCTGTTCTCAATAGCATCAGCGATATTTTCCTCGACAAGCTCTTTTACCCACCCCGGCTGGATGAGAATGGAAACGATTTGGGGCTGACCATCGATCCGATCTCGCCCGAGATGCTGGTCATCACCAACACGAGTTCGGCTGGCGCGATGGCCACCGACGGAAACTACGGGACCTGCAACAATTACAGCGGTGACGACGGCAACTACATTGTGTATGGCGCCGCTACCCACAACAGCTCCGGCTTCACCCAGACAAACACCACGACATGCTCGTCGCCAGCCAGGCTCTACTGTTTTGGCATCGACCGTCAATCGCAGGTATCTGTCACCCCAGCCCAGGGACGCCACGCTTTCGTGGCCCGTGCTGAGTGGAGCCCAGGTGGGGGAATAGCTTCTGCGGACGCGCTCTGCCAGAGCGAGGCAACCACGGCCCAGCTGCCCGGCACCTACAAGGCGCTGCTGGCGCCAACGAACGCCACCGCAGCGTCAAGGTTCAACACGAATGGCCTCCCTTGGGTTCGTTCTGACGGAATTTTGATCGCGCCGACCGCGAGCGCTTTCTTCACGACAACCTTGTTCGACGCCGCGCCCAACATCAGCGCGGATGGAATTCTCCACTACGGGAACCGAGCGATTTGGAGCGGCGCCGCCAACCCGACGACGCCGGGGACGGCGGCGGCCAACTGCGTGAACTGGACCTCGTCGAGCGTGAGCCAGATCGGCACGGCAGGCGCGGCCGGCAACAGCTTGACCACATCGGTCCGGGGAGGATTCTTCAACGAGTGGCCGAACACCGTCGCGTGCAACTATCCTGCTGCGTTGGTCCTGTGTCTGCAGAACTAATACGCGAATCGTCGCACTGAGACGTTCATCACCAGGCCGAGCGCCAGCATCACGGTTAGGGCGCTTGAGCCGCCGTAGCTGAGCAGGGGGAGGGTCACGCCGACGACGGGGAGCAGGCCGGTGACCATGCCGATGTTGACCGCCACTTGCCAGGCGAGCATGGCGGCCACGCCCACGCAGACGGTGATGCCGAATCGGTCGCGCGCCTCGCGGCCGATCTTGATGACCCACAGGGCGAGAAAGCCGTAGGCGAGGAGGACAACCATACAGCCGAGAAAGCCCCATTCTTCGGCCCACACGGCAAAGGGGAAGTCGGTCCACAGGGCGGGCAGCGAGCGCAGTCGGATTTGCGTTCCCTGCAAGAACCCCTTGCCGATAAATCGGCCCGAGCCCACGGCGTTCATGGCCTGGCGGGGTTGCCAGGCGGTGGCCGGATCGAGGGCCGGGTTGATGAAGGCCAGCACGCGATTGCGTTGGTAGTCGTGCAGAGCGTATTCCCACAGAGGCGCCGCAGCCAGCAATCCCACAAGAACGATTCCGCCCATGGTTTTGAGGCGCAGGCGCGCAGTCAGCATGACAGTGGCGAAGATGAGCAGAATCATGAGCGCGGTGCCCAGATCGGGCTGCGCGGCGATGAGGAGAAAGGGCAGACCGGCGAGAAACAGGGGCACCAGGATGTGGCGCAGGGTGCGTCCGTCGAGCGCTGGCGTGTCGTGGATGTATTTGGCCAGCGCGATGATGGTCAGGACCTTCATCAGTTCGGACGGCTGCAGGTGAAAGGCGCCCAGGTCGAACCAGCGCCGCGATCCGCCCACGATCTTTCCGCGGATGAGCACCGCAACCAGCAGGGCGATACCGCCTCCGTACAGCAGGTAGCCTATGCGTGCAATGACCCGGTAGTCGAAGCTGGCCACGCCAAGAAACAGCAGACCGCCGACTGCCGCCCAAGAGATCTGTTGCGCGAACAAGTGAAACTGGCGCTCGCGCACGGCGCTCCACAGGTTGAGCAGTCCGAGCGAAATGCACACCACCGTGGCCACGGTCAGCATCCAGTCGAAGCGGAAGCGCAACTTGCGCCAGGAGACCACCTTTGCCATCAGTTTCTCTCCTTGTCGGGCGCGATCGCAGGTGGGCTTTTCGCCGGCAGGATCGGAGCTGGTCGTTTTCGGGGTGCGGGACTGGGTTCGTCGACCGCAGCGGGCAGGCGGAATTCTTCCTGGGCCGGCAAATGGCCGGTGTAGCGCGCCAGCCGGGGCGGGGTGCGGGCCTCGGGTGGCACCACGGTTTCAAAGTAGTTGTCGATGATCTCCATGGCCACGGGCGCTGCCACCGAGCCGCCGTGGCCGCCGTGTTCGACCAGGACCGCGAAGGCGATGCGTGGCTTGGCCGCCGGGGCATAGCCGGCGAACCAGGCGTGGTCGACGCGTTCGTAGGGCAGGGGCGGATCGTCTTTGGCGATCCGGCCGCCCCGGTAGACCTGCGCCGTCCCGGTCTTGCCCGCGACTTCGATGCGGTGTGAACGCGCCTTGTACGCCGTGCCCTTGGGGTCGTAGACCACGCCGTAAAGCCCGCTGCGAATGATGGCCAGCGACTCGGCGGACACGGCGACATCGCGGCGCACGCGCGGGGGAAATTCCTCGATCACCTTGCCGTCGGGCGATTCCACGCGTTCCACGATCTGCGGCAACCACAGCTTGCCCCCGCTGGCGATGGCGGCGTAGGCGAGCGCCATCTGCAGCACGGTCACGCGTGTGGCGCCCTCGCCGATGGCGGTGTTGAGCGCGTGCCCGATGACGAAGCCCTCGCTTCTTCCGGGCAAGCTCGCCTGGCTGCGGTGCCATTCTTCAGTGGGCACGAAGCCGCCCTGCTCGCTGTTCAGCCCCAGGCCCGACGGCGCGCCCAGTCCGAATTCGTTGGCGAACTTGGCCAGCCGATTCATCATGCCCGGCCGCGATCCCAGGTCGTAGAAGAAGACGTTGCAACTTTGCACGATGGCGTCGTGCAGATTGACCGACTTGTGAACCTTGGTGCAGCGGAATCGCCGGCGGCCCACCTGGACGTAGCCACCGCAGCGGACTTTGTCGTCGAGGGCGACCAGCTTCTCTTCCAGGGCAGCGGCAGCGGTAATGACCTTGAAGGTCGAGCCGGGGTTGTAGGTGTCCGACAAGGCCTTGTCACGAAACGGGCGCAAGCGATCGCTCAGGATGCGCGACACGGCTTCCGGCGAGAGGCCGCGCGACATCAGGTCAGGATCGAAGCTGGGTTTGGAGGCGAGGGCCAGGATGCGGCCGGTTTCCACGTCGATGAACACGGCGGCAGCTGCCCGCGATCCGCGCAAGGCGCGGTCGACGATGCGTTGCAGGTCCATGTCCAGGGTCAAGATCAGGTCGTTGCCCGGCACAGCCGGCTGCTTGACCTGTCCTTCGACCAGCTCTTCGATCTTCACGTCGGTGCGGCGCAGACCGCGGCGATTGACCACCATGCGCTCAAACCCGTTCTGGCCGCGCAGATAGGGTTCCCACTGTCGTTCCAGGCCCGTGCGGCCGACGAAATCACCCGATCGGTAGCCCTCGTCCTTGCGCGTGCGCAGCTCCTCGGCCGAAACCTCGTTCATGTAGCCGACGGCGTGACTGGCCAGCGAGCCGAACGGGTAGTGGCGGCGCTGCACGGCCACCACGTTGATGCCGGGCTTGTCGATCTCGGTTTCAAGCTGGGCCATGGCCTCGCGCTTGATGGCCTCGGCCACGACCATGGTGCGGTCCTTGCCTTTTTGTGCCTCTTCTTCGATGGCTTCCCAGGTCGGCACGCCTTCGACATCGGGACCGAGAATTTCTCGCAGCCGCAAGTAGGATTCGTGGGTGAGCTGGGACGGCAGCACCTGCACGTCATAGGACGCGACCATAGTGGCCACCACGCGGCCCTTGTGGTCGCGGATCTGACCGCGCGACGCCGGCAGCACCACAGTGCGCACGATACTGTCAGCGGTGGTGCGGTAGAAATTGTCGCCTTCGATAATCTGAAGATAGAAAAGCCGGGCGGCCAGGCCCAAGAACACCAGGCCCACCAAGGCGGACAGGTAACGCGTCCGGTGCCTGATTTCTGGGAGTTCGGCGTCTTGCCCCGCGATATCCATGGAGTTCAGCGAGGGGGAAGTCCCGGTCCCAGCGCGCGCGCCCGTCGGCGCGACAGTCCGACGCGCAGAAGAGCCGGGTCGAGGCGGCCGTCGAGGCGGCCGAGCAACCACAGTACGGGCGGTCCAAACGCCGCCGTGAGCAGGGCTTCAAGCGGGGCCACGCGCAGGCCGCCGTAGCCGGTTTCGGGGCTGACCTGGGCGCGCACCACAACGATAAGCGCGGCGCACAGCAGGCTGGCCACAAAAGACGCCGCAGCCTTGAGCACCACGCCCCGCACCGCCAGGCGGGATGCCAGAACGCGGGCAAAGAGCGCCATCACCAGAAAGACAAAGGCGTGAACCCCGCGTGGCGCGCCGGACACCAGGTCGAAGAGATAGCCGAGCGACAATCCCACCAGCGCGGCCGCACCGGGCGCCCATTTGAGCGGCGACAGGCCGATGTAAAGCACGGTGAGCAGGCCAAGGGTCGGCGTCACCAGATGCACGGGAGCGAATTCCATCACTGTGGACTGCAAGAGCAGAAGCAGAAGGCCGACAATCAGGGTGGCGATGGAACGCATTACCGGTACACCCCCAAGCCGCGGCTGGGCGCCAGCGGCTTGCGGCTGCTCGCCTCGGGATCGGGCGGCGGGGCAGGGGCCACCACCACCAGCACCTCAGAGAGTCGCGCGAAGTCCACGTCAGGCGAAACTTCCAGCTCTTGTGACAGCCCGGCGGCGTTGCGCATGACCTTGCTGACCTTGCCCACGGGAATGTCGCGCGGAAAACCAGCCAAGCCGCTGGTGACCACCAGATCGCCCTCTTTGGCCTGCTCGCCTTGCATCAGGTATTCGATGGCGCAGCGGTAGCCGTTTTCGCCGGGCTTGCCGCGCAGAATGCCGCGACCGCCGGTGCGCGGCAGCACCACGTCAATGGCGGATCGCGGATCCACCGAAAGCAAAATGTCGGATGTGTCGCCCGCGGTGCGGTTGATCCGCCCCACCACGCCGTCGGGCGTGATGACCGGCATGCCCCGGCTGACCAGGCCTTCGCCACGGTCAAGCTGGATGCGCGCTATGCGGAAGTAGGGCGAAACATCAATGGCAATGACCCGCGCCACCAGGGTTTCCGCGGTGACCACGTTGCGCAGACCGAGCAGCCGCTGGAAGCGCACACTTTCGGCAGCGGCGCGCTTGGATTCCAGCAGCTCGGCGCGCAGCCGGCCGTTTTCGTTGTGCAGGTTTTCGTTTTCGGCGCGCACGTGAACCAGGTCGACATACAGGCTGGCGGCATGCCCGATGCTGCGGGCCAGCCGAGCCATGCGCGACTGCAACGGCGTGACCAGGGCCAGGATGCCGCGGTCCACGGGCGATAGGTATTCAGGCGACTTCGCGCTTTGGCGCAGCAGGAACAGGGCAGTGAGAAACGCCGCCATGATGATCACGGCCTCGCGGATTTTTTGTCGGTGCCCCGACGGGAACGTTCCTGCCTGCACAGCGATTGCAACTGTAGGGCGACGAGCGCCGACGATCCACTCGAAACGCTAGACTTCTACTGCAGAGCAACTTCTTTGAGCAGGGCCAGCTCGTCGAGGGCGCGGCCGGTTCCCAGCACCACGGCGCATTCGGGCGAGTCGGACACCATGACCGGCAGGCCGGTCTCTTCCCGCAGCAGCACATCCAGGTTGCGCAGAAGCGAGCCGCCGCCGGTCAGTACGATGCCGCGGTCTACGATGTCGGCGGCCAACTCAGGCGGGGTGCGTTCCAGCACGGATCGCACGGCCTCGACAATGGCGCCCACTGGCTCGGCCAGCGCCTCGCGGATTTCGTCGCTGGTCACCACGATGGTCTTGGGTATGCCGGCGATAAGATCGCGGCCTTTGATCTCCATGGATTCGATTTCATCCAGGCGATAGGCGTTGCCGATCTGCTTTTTGACTAGCTCGGCGGTGCGTTCACCGATGAGCAGGTTGTACTTGCGGCGAATGTAGGCCACCACGGCCTCGTCCATCTTGTCGCCCGCCACGCGAATCGAGCGGGCAGCGACGATGCCGGACAGCGAGATGACCGCCACCTCGGTGGTGCCACCGCCGATGTCGACGATCATGTTGCCCGACGGCTCGGTGACGGGCAGGCCAGCGCCGATAGCCGCGGCCATTGGCTCTTCGATCAAAAAAACCTCGCGGGCGCCAGCCGCCAGGGCCGAGTCGCGCACGGCGCGCTTTTCGACCTCGGTGATGCCAGAGGGCACGCCGATGATGATGCGTGGTTTGACCAGGGTCTGCCGGTTGTGTACGCGCTGGATGAAGTAGCGCAGCATGGCCTCGGCGACTTCAAAGTCGGCGATGACCCCGTCCTTCATCGGGCGTACGGCCACGATGTTGCCAGGCGTGCGGCCGAGCATTTCCTTGGCCTGCTTGCCCACGGCCAGCACCCGTTTGGTGCCGTTTCCGGTGCGCTGAACCGCCACCACGGACGGCTCGTTTGACACGATTCCCTTGCCGCGAACGAACGTCAGCGTCGTCGCCGTGCCAAGATCAATGGCAAGGTCGTTCGAGAAGAGCCCGTAGACCCAGTCGAGTAGCATTCGGTTGTGCCGTGATCCAGTGGTCTGGTTTCCAAAACAACGCGCATGGCCAGCTCACCAGACCAGTCGTATTATCACACAGCCGACCCATCCGCCAAACATCGTTCCGCCGCATCCCCCGAATCGGTCGCGCCAGCACGCTGCGCTAGGCTTTGGCTGCGGGCCTGAATCTGATCAAGAAGAGCGATGAGAGGGCGACTGCGAGGAGGGCGAGAAGATCCGAGAGGCGGCCATCGTCGCGTCGACCGACAGCGTAGCGGCAGCCGCTCGACTTGCTGCCGACGTTGGTGCGCGTGTCGCCGGTCGTCCCGCCCGCAGGAGCGCCGCCGCTTGCTTGGCTTGTGCTGACGCTGCCGCCTGCGCTGACTCCGCCTGTCCCGGTCAGGACGCTTGCGCCTCCGCTGCCGAGCGCACCCCCCACGGTCGCGGTCGTTCCGCCCGCGGCACTGGCGCCGCCCGCCGTGGTGGTCGTCCCACCCGTGGCGCTGGCACTGCCGCCGACGCTGGTGCTGCCACCGCTGGCGACACTGCCGCCGTCACTGGTGCTGCCTCCGCCGCTGACACTGCCCCCGCTGCTGGCGCTGCCCCCGGCCCCGGTACTGCCCCCGGCCCCGCCGCGCCCCGCAGCCGCATCCGCTCCGCTTCGGCCTCCCGCCCCACCGGCCCCGCCCGCGCCCGCATCGACCACGCCGCCGTCGGCGCTGCCGCCACCAATTGCATATTTCTTGGTCAGGATGTTCTCGATGCTCACCCGGGTCGCATCGTCCAAGGCCTTGCTATAGATGATCAGCTCTGAGATGTCGCCCTGCCACGAACGATCCTGGAAGGTGCGGTCCCTGCCAATTGTGTCGGCCGAGACGTTGTCCAAGGCCACGATGGAAAGCAGGCCAAGCTTGTCGAGAGGAAACTGGGTCGTCCTGCCGTCGACGGACGTTCCATTCACATAGGTCTTGCCGTTGACCAGATTGGGCGAGACCTCGCTGAGGTTGCTGTTGTAGATGCAGCAGCCGTGCTCGGGGTGGAAGAAGGTGGGCAGGGCGGCCCCGCCAATCCAGAACTTCGCCGACGTGCCGTAGTTGGGCAGGGTGGGCAGGCAGGACGTCGAGACCTTCGACAAGACAGCGAAGACCGTCCGAATCGTGGTGATCTTGGTGAAGTGGAATCCTGAATAGACGCCGCTCCAGCGCAACGTCGGTTGGCCATTGGCGGTCGCGACAGTGGGCGTGGCCTGGCCAAAGGCATCGTGGATGGCGTTGTTGGCCTTGGCGCTCAGATCCGTCCACTCGCTGATCTGGCCGTTGGCCACCTTCATCGGGCCGTCGGCCTTGACCCAAAGTTCAAGACCATCAGTCGGAATGGCCTCGTCCTGCGCGTATGCAGGCGCCACGCTCAGCACGAGACCGACAAGTCCAAGTCCGGCGCACGCATATCTCATGCACAGAGGCTAGTGTTATGCAGGTCCCGGTTCAAGCGCGGATCGGAGCTGTAGTTGAATGCCGTGATGCGAGAACGAATTTTTGCCAGTGAAGGCGACCGCACATAGCATCCTGGTATGCAGCTTGAGCGCCGACGGACCGAACGTGATCGCCGCCATGACGGCCGCGTTTCGGTCGTGTTCGCAGTTTGCAATCGCATTGGATCGCGGGTCCAGCTTGGTCAGGCCGAGGACATCGCGCCCTCCGGGATCACCTTGCGCCGTCCGCGCGACGTCGAGGTGATCCCGCAAACGCCGATGACTCTCGACTTCGATCTGCCGGGCGCGGGCGCCCGCATCAGCGTCGGCGGCATGGTGGTCACGGATCGCCGCTTCGGGACCTTCCGTCGCACCGGCGTGCAGTTTACCGAAATTTCGCCCGAAAGCGTCGCTCTGCTGGCCGAATTCTGCGCCCGCAGGGGCCTCGGCCCGAGGGGAATGCCTATGAATCCTCGATGAGAATCTCACGTCGACGCGTGCCGGGGCGGTGACCGGGCTCGGCGATCAGCCGGGCCACGCCCCAGGCCGAAACGAAGTCACCTTCGCAGCCAAGCCCGGGAAGGTTCTCGGCGCTGGCCAGGTGGACGTTGCTGATCCCGGTGCCATGGGGCGTGCCCCCGACGCCCAGCATGCGCGGCAGATCGCAGCTCAACACCGGGACCATGGGCGTGGGTGGAATTGGGTCGAGCATGGGCGGTTTTTCCCCCAGCGCATCGAGACCCAACTCGGGCGGCAGTCCGTCGTGGGGCGAGGCCAGCACCCACAAATGTCGATCGTAAAAGGGAATCAGGCGCGATAGTTCGTCGCGCACGCGGGCGCGGATGACCGCGAGATAGCCCAGGCTTTCGGCGGCAGCGGCCGGGACCAGACATTCGAGCCAGACCGGGACGCGGTCAGGGAAGCGTGGGGCGGGCGGTCCCACCACCAGCAAAATGGCGTTGTCCTCCAGGATCGGCTTGGCGGGATCACGGATCGACAGAACCCGGGCTCCCATGCCTTCGGGCAGCGCCTCGGGACGCAGCAGCAGGCACAGGGTGTAGCGGAAGCAGACCGGGCGAATGGCCGCCGCGGTTTCGCGCAAGCGTTTGGGGGCCGCGTCCCCGCACACGGCGAGCAGTGACGAGGCCGAGCCGGCCCAGACGAGCCGGCCGAGTCCGATGGTCTCGCCGTGTTGCCGCGCGCGCAGCCCCGCGACGCTGTTGCGTTTCCAGACCAGCTCGTGCGGCACCAGGCGCTCGCGGATTTCGCCCGAGAAGGTTTCGATCTTTTCGGTGAACAAGGCGCGCAGATCCCCGCCGCCGCCAAGCCGGAATACCCCGCGCCTGGCCCCATCAAAGGCGCGGGCCTGGGTCATGGAGGTGATGTCACCGGGCGAAAAACCGCTCGACAAGACGGCCAAGGCGCCGAGCCCGGCGCGCATGGGATGATAGGCCGGTAGCCCTCCCAGCCAGTCGGCATCGAGCGACGGCAGCTGGCTCATGATGCGGCCCACGTCACGCCGTTCCCAGAATCCCTCGGGCGGCAGGGTGATGTCAGAACCCAGCAGAGGATCGAGAACCGCGCTGCTGTTGCGCAGGCGGGCCAGGGTTTCCTCGACCACGGCCGAGTCGGTGGTGAACTCGCGGCGCAGATCGGCAGAGACGGCCTCGGGATCGCTGCCGAACGAGATGCGGTGCTGGGGAAAGATGATCTGCAGCCCGGGCTGTGAAACCGGCGCACGCCGACGGATCACCTGCGCGTAGCCCAGTTCGCGCATCACGCGCGCCACCGGCTCGGCGTCAGGGGGCGGCAGAATGCCGGGCTCGCGGGCCAGGGTGTACGGGCCGGCCTGGAAGGTGGCTGGCTGGCGGTCGTGCCCGCACAAAAGGACGCGCTGGCCCCGCCGGCTGAGCAAGGCCGCGGCGATCAGCCCGGCGAGATCCGGGCCGCACACCATAACATCGAAGTAGTTGGTGTCCACGGCGGGCGGCAGTCTACAGCCCGCGCGGCCGGAAGTCGCTGATGGTTGACAGATGGCTTCCCACAGTCGAAATTGGGGGGCGTGTCTGAAAAACAACCCATCGTTTGGTACAGGCGAAGCAAGAAGCAGGACGAACCTGTGTCCGAGAAGCGCAGCATTCCGGCTGGCGTCTTCACCAAATGTCCGATATGTCGCGAGGCGCTGCTGACCGGGGATGTGCACAAGAACCTGGATGTATGCACGAGCTGCGGGCACCACTTCGCCATGGCGACGCGCGATCGCATCGCCTCGATCATGGACGAAGGCACTCTGATCGAGCATGACGCCCATGTGGAAAGCGTCGATGCGCTGGGCTTCCGCGATTCAAAGAAGTACAGCGATCGCCTGAAATCCACGCGCAAGTCGTCCGGCGAGGTCGATGCGCTGATTTCGGTTGCCGGTCGCATCGAGAACATAGCGGTCGAGACGGGATTCTTCGTGTTCGAGTTCATGGGTGGATCCATGGGATCGGTGGTGGGCGAGAAAATCACGCGCGTGTTCGAGCGCGCCCTGGTACGTCGCGTGCCGGCCCTGATTTTTTCCGCATCGGGCGGGGCGCGCATGCAGGAGGGGATCCTTTCGCTCATGCAGATGGCCAAGACCAGCGCCGCCATCGCGCGTCTGCGCGAGGCCCATGTGCCGATGCTGTCCATCCTGCTGCACCCGACGACCGGCGGCGTGGCCGCTAGCTTCTCCATGCTGGGCGATCTGCATATCGCCGAGCCCAAGGCGCTGGTGGGCTTCGCTGGCCCGCGCGTGATTCAGAACACCATGCGCCAGGCCCTGCCGCCGGGGTTCCAGCGCTCGGAGTTCCTGCTCAGCCACGGTTTCATCGACATCATTGCGCCCCGCAAGGAACTGAAATCGACAATCGGCCTGGCCCTGCGCTGGATGGGAACCCCGGCGCTGACCACACGCAATTGAACTCGTGCCGCCGGTCATGAACACGGCGTACAGCAAGCTGCTCGCGCGCCTGCAGTCGGTACGCACGTTGGGCGTTTCGTTTGGGCTGGACCGCGTGCGCCTGGCTTTGCAGCGCCTGGGTTGGCCCGAACAGCGTTTTCGCTCGGTCCAGATCGCAGGCACCAACGGCAAGGGATCGACCGCGGCGTTTCTTGAGTCGATCCTGCGTGCGGCGGGGCTGCGCACCGGCTTGTTCACTTCGCCGCACCTGTGCCGATTTTCCGAGCGCATCCGCATCGACGGCCGCGAGGTCGACGGCGAGCGCCTGGGCCAGCTTGACGAGGCCGTGGCCGCAACCGGGGTGCCACTGACCTACTTCGAGATCTCGGCGGTGCTGGCCTTCCTGGCCTTTGCCGAGGCTGGCGTCGACGTGGCTGTACTTGAAACGGGCCTGGGCGGTCGACTGGACGCAACCACGGCCTCGCACCCGTTGGCTTGTGCCATCACCAGCATCGCGCTCGACCACCAGGACATGCTGGGCAACACCATCCGCGAGATCGCCTACGAGAAGGCGTGCATTGCGCGTCCGGGGATGCCGCTCTATCTCGGGCCGCTGCCCGCCGAGGCCCTGGCCGAGATTGAGCGCGTGGCGCATGAGACAGGGTCGCCCTTGCGCCGCTTTGGCATCGGCTTCGTTGCGCCGGAGTCTCCACTGGCTCTGGCCGGGAGCCATCAGTCTGCAAACGCGGCCTTGGCGGTGGCCCTGGCCCAAGAGATTGCGGCCAGCATGGGACGCGTGCTGCAACCCGAGTCGGTCAACCGCGGTTTGGCGGAAACGCGCTGGCCCGGCCGACTAGAGCGCGTGGCCAGCGACGTTTTGCTCGACTGCGCCCACAATGCCGAGGGCGCCGCCGCATTGGCCGCGGCAATGCCAGCCGCCTCTTGTCGCGCTCTAGTGGTGTCGATTGTGCAGGGCAAAGACGCGGGGGCGATGTTGACTGTGCTCTGCCCCCACTTCGATTACGTCATTGCCACGCGCTCGCCCAGTGAGCGGTCACTGGCGCCCGAGGCCCTGGCCGCACTGATACCGCGCGATGGGAAACGAGTTGTCGAGATTGAGGCTGACCCGGGCACGGCGCTTGCCCGCGCTCGCACCTTGATAGGCGGGCAGCCCAACGGCCTGGCTGTGGTCGCGGGCTCGATCTTTCTGATCGGCGCCTTGCGGGCACATCTGCTCAATGAGCCGCTGGACCCGATTGCGGGTTCCGACCCGATGCCGTGAAGACGCTGCCCTGGTAGCCGCGCCGGATCGCGCGTAGGATGCCGGCCATGAACAGCCAATCGAAGACAGCGTGTGCTTTTCTGTTGCTGTGCCTTGCCGGATGCAAGAAGGGCGAGGAACCCAAGCCGGCGGCTGTCCCGCCTCCGGCATCACCGGCCGTGCGCGCGCCCGGCTCGCCTGCGCGGGCTGCAGGCGCCGGAGTGGACGTGGACGTGGCGAAAGCGCTTCTCACCGAGGACAAGCTCTCGCGCTTCGTCACGTACCAGAAAGAAATTCTGGGGGTCACCGCTGACGCCGTGGGCATCGGCGTGCAGGCCTATGCAAAGGCCGGGACGGACCAGAAGAAGTTCCAGGGCGCCATGGCGGCGGATGACCGCACCGCCAATGTGGCTGACAAGAGCAAGGCCGCGCTTGAGAAGAGCGGCCTTACACAGGAGGAAGCAGTCAACCTGATGCGCGTGGCGTCTCGCTACTATGGGCAGGCCTTCGCCATGCAGGACGGGATCAACAAGGTCGCAGAGCTGCGCAAGAAGATCGAGGAGGCCAAGTCAAAGGGCAAGGAGCCGAGCGTGGTCGACACAGCCATGGAGAAGGCCTACTCCGGCCAGGCCGACCGGCTGGAAAAGGTTCGCGAGGAATTCTCGGCGCAATACGGCCCGCAGGCCCTGGCGCTCATTCGGAAGCACGAGCCAGAGTTCTTCGCCATCAACCAGAAGATGATGGACGCGGCCCTGGGCTCCCTCAAGAGGAAGCCGTAGCGAACTGGAATTCTCGCTACAGTCCCGCGTGCCTTTCCTGGATCGTCGCTGCGAGTTTGTCGATGGCTTGCAAGTCGGCCTCGGTGGGATGACCCTTGATTTCCACGGGGTCTAGAAATTCGGCCTTCAGGTTGCCGAGCAGTCCCTTGATGGTCTCCACTGTCTTGCCGCCCCAGCCGAGCGAGCCGATGACCGTGGCGAAGCGCGCCTTGGGGCGGAGCATGTTGGCCACGTAGGCGGCGGATACAGCGGCAGGGTGCGGGCCGGCCAGAACCGTCGACGTGCCGATCACCACGGTGGCCGCGTCGACCAGGGCCATGGCCATGTGGCCAAGGTCCATGTAGGGCAGGTTGATGCGCGTGACGCCCACGCCTCGGTCGATCAAACGATCCACCAGCCGGTCGGCCATGATCTTCGTACTGCCGTGCATGGACACATAGGCCACCACAGCCTGATTCTTCGGCTTGTCAGCGATCCAGTCCTTGTGTGCATCGAGGATGAACTGCGGCCGGCGGTGTACCGGGCCGTGGCTGGGTGCGATCATGTCGACGCCCAGCGCTTCGATCTTTTCAATGTAGCCACCCAGACGCGCGCGGAACGGCATCATGATCTCGGCGTAGTAGCGCTTGGCCGCCAGATACGCCTGCGCCTCGTCGTCGGCAAAGAGATCACTGGTGGCGCGGTGAGAGCCAAGAAAATCGCAGGTGAAGAGAATCTTGTCTTCGCGCAGATGGCTGAACATGGTCTCTGGCCAGTGTACCCAGGGCGCGAAGATGAACTGTAGGGTGCGGCCGCCCAGGTCCAGCGTGTCGCCATCTTTGACCAACGTGATGGCCTCGGCCGGCACATGGACATGCGTTTTGAGCAGGTCGGCGCACTTCTGGTTGGTCACCACCTTGGCCTCGGGGAAACGCGCCAGCACAGCCGGCAAGCTGCCTGAATGGTCCTGCTCGGCGTGGTGGGCGATGACGTAGTCAAGCTTGTCCACCCCCGCCGCCGCCAGGTTGGCCAGCAATTGGACGCTGAACGCGCTCTCGACGGTGTCGAGCAAAGCGACCTTGTCGTTGCCCTTGACCAGGTACGCGTTGTAGCTGGTGCCGTCGGGCAAAGGAATCAGATCGTCGAAGAGCGGCTTGTCCCAGTCAAGGACACCCACCGCATACACGCCGGGCTTCAGGGTTCGTGCTGCCATCTGGTTGCTCGCGCTAGGCGGGGGAAAACGCGTCTTTGCCCAGGCCGCAGGTCGGGCAGGCCCAATCCTCGGGCAGATCCTCGAACGGCGTGCCAGGCTTGATGCCGCTGTCTGGATCACCGACGGCAGGGTCGTATTCGTAGCCGCAGGCGTCGCACACGTACTTCTTCATTTTGTTGTCTGTCATGGCCGCCAAGGACTAGCCTTCTTTGGGTCAGGTTTCAACGTCTGTCCGTTGACACAGAGGCAGGGCAGAGGAAGGATTGGAATGTGAGGAACTTGCGATGAAATGGGTGGCTTGTCTGATGGCCCTTGCCGCTGGTGGTTGCGCCAGTTGCCTGAAGAAAGCGGAGACGCGAACCTCGGAGCGCGAGCCAGCACCGCCGAAATCCCCGGCTTCGCCCGCGCCAGCTGTGCCCGCGGAGGCAACCCACCGCATCCGACCGGCCCAGATGGCGGGTTCTTGGTATTCCGAGAACAAGGACCAGCTCGCCGCGGAGATAGACGGGATCTATCGCGAGGCCAAGCCGCCCAAGATCGACGGCAAGATCATCGCACTTATTTCGCCGCATGCGGGCTATCGTTTCTCGGGCAAGGCCGCGGCGTCGAACTACCAGCTTCTGCGCGGGCAGGACGTGCGGCGCGTGGTTCTTCTGGCGATTTCGCATCACTATCCTTTGCGCGGGGCTTCGATTCCTGACGTGACTGACTTCGAGACGCCGCTTGGCCTGGTGCCAGTGGATGGCAAAGCCGTAGCGCGTCTGCGGCGCAGCCCGGTGGTCAGCAATGTGATGCAGGCTGAAGAAGGCGAGCATTCGCTGGAAATCCAGCTTCCCCTGCTTCAGCGCGCCCTGCCCAAGTTCAGTCTGGTCCCCATCTTGGTGGGCCGCATGACCGACCAGGACTATGTGGATTTGGCTGCGGCCTTGGCCGAGATCGTCGACAGCCACACCGTGGTCGTGGCTTCCAGCGACTTCACCCATCGGGGCGCCAACTACGGCTACGAGGTTCCCGCTGGCCCCGGCGACGTGCAGGCTCGCCTGGCGCGACTGGATCAAGGCTCCATCGACCAAATCACCAAGCTGAGTCGTCCCGGTCTGCTGGCCTACGCAGAGAAGACCGGCACGACGATCTGCGGGCTTCATCCGATTGCGCTTCTGCTGGAGCTGCTGGGCCGTTTCCCGGGTTCCAAACCCAATCTAGTCAGTCACTACACATCGGGCGACGTCACTTCCGATTGGTCGAGTAGCGTGACATATATAGGCATGGCTTTTACGGGCAAGTGGCGCGAGGAGTCCAAGCTCGACGAGGCGCGCGCGGCGGGCGAGGGCACGTTTCCGGTCACGGACGACGACAAACGGACCCTGCTGCGGCTGGCGCGTCTGTCACTTGAAGCGTCAGTACGCAAAGGGCGCTTCGACCCCGACGGCATCACGTCCATTCCGGTCACGCCTTCGCTCGCGCGGAAGGCCGGGGCCTTCGTCACCCTGAAGTGCGCGATGGGCGCCGACGGCACGTGCACCGGCCACGGCGAGGACCTGCGTGGCTGCATCGGCACATTGGAGCCCAGCTCGTCGGTGTACGACGTGGTTTCCCGCCGTGCCGCCAGCGCCGCCCTGGAGGACACGCGCTTTCCTCACACGGTCACCGTCGAGGAATTGCCCTCGATCACCATCGAGGTCTCGGTGCTCACGCCGCCGCGGTCGGTGAAGAGCGCCGACGAGATCGTGATCGGCCGGCATGGCATCATCTTGTCGAGTGGATGGAACCGCGCGACCTTCTTGCCGCAGGTGGCGCCTGAACAAGGCTGGGATCGTGAAACCACCCTGCGCCATCTGGCGCAGAAGGCCGGGCTGCCCGCCGACGGGTGGAAGAAGGCCGAGTTTCAAGTCTACGAGGCAATTGTCTTTTCGGAAGACGAATTCAAGTAGCTTTTCGTCCGGCTTCTCGCCTGCACGCGGGCCATAATCGGGGCGTGTCTGGCGAACGGAACGACGTTGACCGTCGACAATTCTTGCTCACTGTGGGATCACTGGCGGCAGTGGCCACTGGTTGCAGTTCGTCCTGCGGCGCCACCCGAACAGCCAAGAATGCGACAATTGGCGCACCGGTTCCCGCTGAGTCATTGCCGCCGTCAAAGCCGCGCGTTGTTGTGGTGCGGGCCAAACAGGCCCTGAGCCACGGCTACGACGCTGACCGCGGCGCCCTGCGCGCCATGTTGGGCGCAGGTCTTGCGGCCTTGGCGGGCACGTCAGATGGGTTGTCGGGTTTGCGTCGGTACTTTCGGCCAGGTCAGACAGTGGGATTGAAGATCAATGGACTGGCGGGTCGCAATGCCGCCACGCATGTGGAACTGGTGGACGAATTGTCGGCATTGTTGCGGCAAATGGACATTGGCGGCCATCAGCAAGTGGTCTTTGATCGATTTGCGTCTGACCTGACTGCCTCGGGCTTCGCCCTCAATGAGCGCGGCGATGGCTATCGCTGTACGGGCAACGATGCGCTTGGCTACGAAGAAGAGCCGGCGGTTATGCCGTCATCGGCTTCACGCTTGGCGCGGGTGCTGACCGAACGCGTGGATGCCGTCCTGAATTTGCCAGTACTCAAGCAACACATGCTGTCCGGCATGTCAGGCGCGCTGAAGAACCAGTTTGGCTGCATTCACAATCCCAACAAAATGCACCTGGATAAGTGCGATCCCTACATTTCTGAGGTCAATGCATTGCCTGCGATCCGACAGAAGCAACGCCTGATTGTGATGGACGCGCTTCGCCCGGTGGTCGACAACGGCCCCAGCTACCAGCCCGGTATGGGCGAAGTGGCCAATGCCCTGCTGTTTGCGGTGGATCCAGTGGCCGCGGACGTGGTGGGATTGGAGTTGCTGGAAGAACTGCGCCGCAAGCGTGGCTTGCCGTCGCTTGACAAGGTCGATCTGGCGCCCACTCATATTGCGACAAGTGCAAGGATGGGCCTCGGTGTGGGCGAGCGCGGGGCCATCGACGTGGTTTTCATCGAGGTTTGATGATGAAGGGCTTTTCTCGACGCGATTTTGTTCGAGGCTGCGCCGGATCGGGCTGCGCTCTGGCCATGGGTGCATCAATGGGCGGCCTGGTCCTCTTGTCGCCGCGACAGGCCCGCGCGGGCGAGACGCCGCGACCGCACCCGGCCCGGTTCTGGAAGGGTCTCGACAACAAGCGCGTGCAATGCCAGCTCTGCCCCAAACAATGCCTGGTCGAGGACCGGGAGCGCGGCTTCTGCGGCGTGCGCGAAAACCGTGGCGGGGAATACGTCACCCTGGTCTGGGGTCAGCCCTGCGCTGTGCATGTGGACCCGATTGAAAAGAAGCCACTCTTTCACTTTCTGCCCGGCAGCCGCGCCTTTTCGCTGGCCACTGCGGGCTGCAACCTGGAATGCAAGTGTTGCCAGAACTGGGACATCTCACAATCGCGGCCCGAGGAAGTGGACTGGCAGTGGATGCCACCAGAAGAAGTCGCGCGTCGGGCCAAGGCGGAGGGCGCTTGTGTAACCTTCACCTATTCCGAGCCGATTGTGTTCCTCGAATACTGCATCGACACGGCGATCGCAGCCCACAAACTGGGCGTGCGCACGACCATGGTTTCAGGCGGGTCAGGCGAAGTGGAACCAATGAAAGAGGCGTGCAAGGTCCTCGACGCCGTGAAGATCGATCTCAAGGGCTTCACTGAGGACTACTACCGCAAGCTGTGCAAGGGCAAGCTGGCGCCCGTATTGAAGACCATCGAAACAGTTCGACAAAGTGGGGTGTGGCTGGAATTGGTGCACCTTTGCATTCCCGGCGCCAACGACGGCGAATCCGAGATTCGCGACATGTGCCGCTGGGTGAAGACCCACTTGGGAGCAGACGTGCCCCTGCACTTCACCCGCTTTTCGCCGCAATACCAAATGAAGAACGTGCCGCCCACGCCCTTCGAGACGCTGATTCGCTGCCGTGATATCGCCCAGGCCGAAGGCTTGCACTACGTGTACACCGGCAACGTGCCGGGGATTGAAGGCGAGAATACCTACTGCCCGCGCTGCAAGAAGGTGGTGGTGGCTCGCCACGGTTTCCACGTCGAAGCGGTGGACCTGAAGGCCGGCCATTGTGCCTTCTGCGGCCAAACGATTCCGGGAATTTGGAGCTAGACGGTTGAGATTCCGCCTGGAACTGTGGCTGATCGGCGAGTATTTCACCCTGCACGGCTATTGCGTGGTCGAGCGGCACGGGCAGGGGTTGGGTCGGGCTGGTCTCGCTCGGGTCATGCAAGTCGCGGCGGCCGCGGGCGCGCGCGAGGTGTCGCTCACCATGAACAAAAACAACCACAAGGCGATTCGCGCCTATGAACGCGCTGGTTTCGCTATCGCCGAGTCCGTGGTCAATGAGTTCGGCGACGGCTACGTCATGGACGACTACCGGATGACCCTCGGGACAAGGTAGCTCTGGTTCAAGCTCGATGCCAAACTGCGCGCCCTGGAAGCGGACAGTGGTGCCCAAGAGGCCGCCATTGCCAGCCTGCCCGACAACAACCGCAACTTCTGCGAAGCCAAGGGCGGCATCCACTTGGTCCTCAAAGACATCAACAACGCCGGCCAGGCTCTACACGCCGGCGAGCCGCCCACGCCGCAATATGTTGAGTTTGCTTGAGCCGTCAGACGGGAGGACGGCTCGGTGCCTCGAAGTAGTCGACCGCCGCTGCTTGCGAAAAACGCCCAAAGGCGCGAACCTGCGTCCGCATACAAGGTCTACAGACGAGTGACCCCTAGGCGCATTGAATCCGCGGAGACTATCTAGCGATGAATCGAATGTCCGTGCTCTTCACCGCAGTCATAGTGGTGCACGCTACGGCTTGCCTGACTCCACGCCCACCAGTGGCGCCAGCGCGGTTGGCGGAAGGGGCCGGCGAGGCGAAGTCTTCTCCCGCGGACGCCGCCACCGCCAGTCGACCGGTGGCACCGCCGGTGCTGTGCACCGAGACGCCCGACAAGGCGAAGGCTCCCACTTCCGCCGTCGCCGTCGGAATGGCTGAAACGGGTGTCGCCGCGAAACGATGGCGGTACGTTGCCTTCTTCAATCGAGTGACCGAGAGCGTCCGCAATTACTGGCACCCAGTGGAGGTGTACCGGTCGCACGACCCCGATGGAAGGCTTCAAAGTGGGCCTCGCCTGACCACTCGTCTGCAGGTCTACCTGCGGGCGGATGGCTCGCTGGACCGGGTCGCCATCGAGTGCTCCTCGGGGCTGGACTATTTGGACAATGTCGCCGTGGAAGCATTCGAGAAGGCACAGCCCTCTTGTCAACCTCCGCGCAAGCTGATCGGCGAGGGCGGCCTAATCAACTTTGGCTTCGGCTTCGTCCTAGACACTGGGCGTGGCGCAGCCGTCGTCCGAGATGCCGGACCCTCACAGTAGCCGCCGGTGACAGGACAACGTAGGCGCGGTCAGCCACGCGCGGCTTGTAGCGCACGCTGGAAAGCGGGCAGGGCGCGTTCAATGGTGTCGAGCGGCACTGTCATCGACAGCCTGATGTAGCCGCCGCGGCCGAAGCCGGTGCCAGGAACTGCCAGCACGCCCTCTTTAACCAGGAGTCCAACGAACGCCACGTCGTCGGGAATGGGCGTTTTGAGAAAGACGTAGTAGCCGCCTTCGGGCTTGTTGACATCGTAGCCGGCTGCCGCCAGGCCGGCACACAGGACGTCGCGTTTGTGTTGGTAGACGGCGGTGTCCACGCAGGCGTCGGCTGCCTCGGCCATGACCAGTTGCCAGATGGCCGGCGCATTGACGAAGCCAAGTGTGCGGTTGGCGAAGGTGCAGGCCGCTGCCAACTGGGGCCAGTCAGGCAAACGCGGCGACAGTGCGAGAAATCCAATGCGCTCGCCGGCCAAAGCCTGTGATTTCGACCACGAGAAACAGATTGCGGTCTGCGAGACCAGCGACGCCACCTCCGCAACCTGGGCGCCGTCATAGACGAGGCTCTTGTAGGGCTCGTCGCTGATGACGAGCGGCGGGTTGGGCAGGTGCGCCAGCATGGTTTCGAGATCGCGCAGCAACGCCGCCGGATAGACGCGGCCCGAGGGGTTGTTCGGCGTGTTGAGGAGGATGGCGCGGGTGCGCGGAGTGATGGCCGCGGCGATGTGGTCGACATCAGGCAGGCACGCGGTGTCGGTTTCGACCACAACGACGCGGCCGCCGTGGTTGCCCACATAGAAGGGATACTCGGCAAAGAACGGGGCCAACAGGATGACCTCGTCGCCGGGATCGAGAATCGATTTGAGGATGACATTGCAGGCGGCTGCTGCGCCCGAGGTCATGCAAATGTGCTCGGCGGCAAAGGGCAGGCCGACTTCTCGGCGCAGCTTGGCCGCGATGGCAGCGCGCACCTCAGGAAAACCTGGGTTGGGCATGTAGCCGTGGCTATGCAGGCGGCCCCGCTCGACCACCCGGCGCAATGTCGCGATTGTCAATTCGGGCGGCTCGACCTCGGGATTGCCAAGGGTGAAGTCAAAGATGTTGGCCTCGCCCCGTTCCTTCTTCAGGCGCGCGCCCTCCTCGAACATGCGCCGGATCCACGAGGCGCGTTCGAGCTGCCCGGCAATGCACTTTGCGACAGGCATCAGTGCTCGAAAAGTTCGTGCTTTGCCACCAGGCTGATGCCCGCAGCTTGCAGTGCCTGGGCTGCGGCATCTGGATCATCGAATCGAAAGATGAGGACGGCGCGCTCGCCGTGGCCAAAGGGAAAGGCGTACATGTATTCGATGTTGATTGTGGTTCGCTCAAAGGCGGACAGGATCTTGGCCAATCCGCCCGGCCGGTCTTCCACTTCCACCGCCAGCACATCAGTGGGCTTGACCACATAGCCGGCGGCTTCCAGCACCTCGGTGGCCCGCTTCGGGTCAGACACAATGATGCGCAAGATCCCGAAGTGCTGCGTGTCCGCGACCGACAGGGCGCGGATGTCGATACGGTTCTCGGCCAGGATGCGGCAGGGGGCGGCGATGTGGCCCGGTTTGTTTTCCGCGAAGATTGAGAGCTGTGGAATTTTCATGTCTGGCCTCGTTTGTCGATGACCCGTTTCGCCTTGCCTTCACTGCGCTGGATGGTTTGTGGTTCCACCAGCGTGATCTTGATGCGGATGCCGAGCACGCGTTCGAGCGTGTCGGCGAGTTTCTCTTCCAGGGCCTCGAGCGTGCCGACCCGGTCGCTGAAGACCTGGGCCGTGACCTCGACCTGGACCTCGACCTGGTCGAGGCCGTGTTCGCGGGTGAGGATGATCTGGTAGTGGGGCAGGGTGCCTTCCACTTCGAGCAGCACGGCCTCAATCTGCGACGGGTACACGTTGACCCCGCGGATGATGAGCATGTCGTCGCTGCGTCGGCCAATGCGGCGCATGCGCCGCAAAGAGCGGCCGCAGGTGCACGGCCCATGAATGAGCGCTGTGATGTCGCGCGTGCGGTAGCGAATCATCGGCATGGCCCACTTGGACAGGGTGGTCAGCACCAGCTCGCCTTCCTGCCCGTCGGGCAGTACGGCTCCGGTGTCGGGGTCGATGATCTCTGGGTAGAAATGGTCCTCAAAGATGTGCAGGCCGTCGTGGCACGGGCATTCAATGGCCACGCCTGGACCGATGATTTCCGACAAGCCGTAGATGTCGAAGGCCTGGATGCTGGTGGCGCTTTCGATGTGGCGCCGCATGGACTCGGTCCATGGCTCGGCCCCGAACACGCCGACCCGCAAGGGCAGCGCTTTGAAATCCACGCCCAACTGGGCCGCACGATCAATCAAGTGCAGAAAATAGGTGGGCGTGCAGCAGATGGCGGTGGCGCCGAAATCCTTCAGCACCATGATCTGCCGGTCGGTGTTGCCCCCGGAAATCGGAATCACCGCCGCGCCGATGCCCTCGGCCCCGTAGTGCGCGCCCAACCCGCCCGTGAATAGTCCGTAGCCGTAGGCGTTTTGCACGATGTCGCCCTCGTGCAGGCCGCAGGCCGCGAAACTGCGCACCATGACCGAGGTCCAGACCTCAACGTCCTGCTTGGTGTAGGCGACCACAATAGGCTTGCCTGTGGTCCCACTGGAGGCGTGGACGCGCACCACATCGCGCATCGAAGTCGCGAACAAACCGAAAGGATACGTGTCGCGCAGGTCGGCCTTGGTGGTGAAAGGCAGTCGGCCCACGTCGTCGAGCGACTTGATGTCGGTCGGCGCCAGGTTGCGGCTCTGCATGCGCTGGCGGAACAGTTCCACGCGTTCCGTGGCGTGGGCCACGATGGCCTGCACGCGCTCAAGCTGCAGCTTGCGCAGAAGCGGCGTGGGGACGAAATCGGGTGCGCTGGCGGGATGGTAGGTGAGCTGTCGGTCTGGCGAGGGCAAGGTCATGGGCTTTTTCCAATGGCGAAGGCCTGCAGATTCGCGGCGTGCAGTTTCTCGGGCAACGCGGCCCTGATGGCCGCCTGCCAAAGATTGTCTGCAAGATCGAGGTGGCGAGCAAGGGCTCCGAGCAAGGCGACGTTCAAACTCTTCTTGTTGGCCAGGCGCGTCTCGTCTATCAGACCCGGCTCAATCAGGGTTCCGCCCGCCTTCAGCATGGGCCGCGCCACCTCGACCTGGCTGGGCGCCAGCACCACCAGAAAATCTGCCTCGCCCGTCGGGACCATGGGTGAAAACACGCGCTCGCCAAAACGCACGTCGCTGGAAACCGAGCCGCCGCGTTGGCTCATGCCGTGAATTTCACTCTTCTTCACATCGAGCCCGGCGCGAAAGGCAACGTCGGCCAGGATGCCCGATGCCTTGAGCACGCCCTGGCCGCCCAGGCCAGCCACCACCACGTTGACGACTCTACTGTCCGGCATTGGCCTTCTCCCTGATCTTGATGGCGCCTGCAGCCAGCAGGCACGGCCGGCGCGCGATGATGACGGAAAGTTCGTCGCGCCCCAGGGCCTCGCGCAGCACGCGCGTGATGGCGTCCCCGTCGGCGATGGGGTCGACCGTGTACAGGTTCTTGATGCCCAGGCTGCGCACCAGATCCTCGAAGACCACGCGGCCGGTCGGTTGGTGATCGAGCCGGCGGCCCGTGCCCGGGTGTTCCTGCAATCCGGTCATGGCGGTCGTGCCGTTGTCGAGGATGACCAGAACATGGCCGGTGGCGGGCGGGTTGTAGATCATTTCGACGAGCCCTGTGATGCCGCTGTGTACGAAGGTGGAATCGCCAATCACGCTCACCACCTTGCGCGCCTCTGCCGGCGGCAGACTGTGGCGCAGGCCCAGCCCTACACCGATGGCCGCGCCCATGCACACACAGGTGTCCATGGCGGAGAAAGGCGGCAACACGCCGAGTGTGTAGCAGCCGATGTCGCCCGCCACGATGCAGCCGAGATCGCGCAGGGCCTCGAACACGTTTCGGTGCGGGCAACCCGGGCACAGTTCCGGCGGCTTGCCGGCGGGCGGGGCGGGTTCAGGCGATACATCGCCAGCGATTATCCGGCGGACGCGGCTGACGTTCAGCTCGCCGAAACGGTACATCTCGGGCTTCTGCTCGACCGCGATGCCGGCGGTGCGCGCGGCTTCGGTGAGGCACGGATCGCCTTCTTCAAGGATCAGGCAGCGGTCCACTCCGGTAGCAAACCGGCGCATGGCCTCGATGGGCAATGGATAGCTGAGGCCGATCTTGAGCACGCGCGCATTCGGCGCGGCCTCGCGCACATGCTGGTACGAAATCCCCGAGGTGATGATGCCGAGCTTCTTCTCTCCCTCGATGATCCGCGTGGGACCATCGGTTTCGTTCCAGGCTGCGATGGCGGCCAGCTTGGCGCGCAGGCGAAGGTGGGCAGGCCGCGCGTAGGCTGGAATCATCACGCGGCCGGGGACATCGCGCACAAAGCTCGGTGGCGCAGGCGGTGGAAGCAGACCTTTGGTCTGCACCAGAGTCGCCGAATGGCAAACGCGCGTGGTCATGCGCAGAAGCACCGGAATGTGCCAGCGCTCGGAGATTTCGATGGCGAGCAGGGTGAAGTCGTAGGCCTCTTGCGAGTCCGATGGCTCCAGCATGGGCAAGCCGGCCGCCACGGCGAAGCGGCGGTTGTCCTGCTCGTTCTGGCTGGACGCCATTCCTGGATCGTCGGCCGAAACGATCACCAGGCCGCCGGTGACGCCGGTGTACGCGGCGGTGAACAGCGGATCCGCGGCCACGTTCAGGCCGACGTGCTTCATGGTGACCAGGGCGCGCGCGCCGGCAAAGGCGGCGCCGATGCCGACTTCCAACGCCACCTTTTCATTGGGCGCCCATTGGGCCTTGCCGCCAATGGCATTGAAGGCTTCAAGGATTTCTGTCGATGGTGTGCCGGGATAGCCAGTGCCGAGCGCCACGCCGGCATCAAGTGCCGCTTGGGCCACGGCTTCGTTGCCGCTCGAAAGGCGGCGATCGGATTTGTGTTGGGGCATATAACTTCAGCCTCGAAAGGGACAGTTTTGGCCTGTCCAGCTCCCGGCGGCAAGAGGCTTGGCAGGACGGGCCGTCGATGTCTGGCACGACACGCGGCGGCAATTTTCTAGCCTATCTGCGTGACCTGTGTTGAGATAGGGGCGTTACGGGAAGGAAGAAGATGGAGACAGCCTCGGATCCCCAAAACAGGATCTTGATCGTTGATGACAACGCCGGCGGGACGCGCGCATGACCCCGGAAAACCGTTTGTTGAGGACCGTCAGACTCCAGCCGATCAGCGAGATTGAGTCTGAGCGTCCGAGATTTCCCCTGGTGCTTCGGTATGGCCTCAGCACCGTGGCCTATTTTGCGGCACAGACCCTGGCGTTCAGGTTCCCGGACTCATTCGGGCTGGTCGCAGCGATCTGGCCTGCCGCTGGCATTGCACTGGCTTCGCTTCTGCTCAGCCCGCGCCGCCTATGGCCGAGCCTGCTTGGGTGCCTTTTTGCCACCGGCATTGTGGCCAATCTGACTACTGACCGGCCTGTCATCGCCAGCATTGGCTTCATGCTCGCGAACATCTGTGAGACGGCCGCGTCCGCCTGGCTGGCCACCCGGCTGTGCGGCGACAAGCTCCGCTTCGCCCGATTGCGGGAGGTGCTGGCCCTGGTCGTTGCGGCCGTCCTCGTAAATTCGGTGACATCGCTGATCGGCGCGGGCGCCGCTGTCCTAGCGGTGGGTGCCCGTTTCTGGCCATTCTATTGGACCTGGTGGGTCGCTGACGGATTGGGGCTGCTGCTGGTGACCCCGCTGGTCGTGGTCTGGGCCGCCTCATGGCGGACCTTGGCGGGTGTGCGATGGCAGCGGATCGTCGAGATTGCGGGCCTGTTTGCCCTGGGTGGCGCGCTGGCGTGGTTGGAATTCGGCCGCGATGAGCTGGTCACTCTGGTGCCAATCAAGTCCTATCTGCTGTTGGTTTTCGTCATCTGGGCGGCCCTGCGCGCCGGTCCGCGCGGCACGATCACGCTGGTGGCGATATTTTCGATCATCGCGATTGTTTGCACGGCGGCTGGCATTGGCACGTTTCCTTTGGGTGGCGCCGACACCCGCTTGCGGCTGCTCTCGGTGCAGGCGTTTCTGGCGGTAATGGCGCTGTCCGGGATGTTGCTGGCGGCCGCCGTTGCCCAAGCGGGCGAAAGCCAGACCCTGCTACGCGCGGTGACAGACGGCACGTCGGACGCCATCTATGTGAAGGACCGGCAGGGGCGCTATCTGCTCATGAATCCCGCGGCAGCCCGCTTTTCGGGAAAGTCCGCGGCTGATGTCATCGGTAAGGACGACACCTTTCTGTTTCCTCCGCAGGAGGCGATGACCGTCATGCAGGGCGACGAGATTTCGATGGCGTCGCCGGGGCCGCGCACCTACGAAGAATACGTGACCGGCGGGTCGGGCCAGGCGCTGGTCTTTCTTTCCACCAAGGGGGCGCTACGCGACAGCAGCGGAAGGACCATGGGTTTGTTCGGCATCGCCCGCGACATCACCGAGCGCAAGCAGGCGGAAAGGGCACTACGCAACAGTGAAGACAAGTTCTCCAAGGCGTTCAAGGCGTGCCCCGAAGCCATCTCCATCGCATCCATGGAGGACGGCCGGTACATCGAGGTCAACGACATCTTCCTCGAAGCGAGCGGCTTTCGCAGAGATGAGGTGATTGGGCATACCTCCGCGGAACTGCAGGTATGGGTCGATATCAACGAGAGGCAGAGGTTTGTTGAAGCGCTTCGCAAGCATGGGTGCTTGCGCGGCTTTGAAACCCAGTACCGGATGCGGTCGGGAGTTCTGCGCGATTTTCTGGTGTCGAGCGAAGTGATTGAGCTTGACGGCACCCAATGCAATTTCAATTTCATGGTCGACGTGACCGACCGCAAGCGCGCCGAGGCGGAGAAGGCCCGCGTCGACGCCCAGCTTCGCCAGGCCCAGAAGATGGAATCGGTGGGGCGCCTGGCGGGTGGCGTGGCGCACGACTTCAACAACACCCTGGGGGCCATCCTGGGACACGTTGAAATGGCGCTCGACCAAGTGGACCCGACGCTGCCGCTCTATGCGGACTTGGATGAGATTCGCAAAGTCACCCATCGATCCGCTGACCTCACCCGGCAGTTGCTGGCCTTTGCCCGCAAGCAAACCGTTGCCCCCAAGGTGATTGACCTGAACCAGACCGTGACCGGCACGCTCAAGATGTTGAGGCGCCTGCTCGGCGAGGAGATCGATCTCAACGTGCGCACGGGCAAGGACCTGTGGCTGGTCAAGGCGGACCCGTCGCAGATCGACCAGATCCTGGCCAATCTGTGTGTGAACGCGCGGGACGCGATCGCCGGCGTCGGCAGGTTGATCATCGAGACGGAAAACTGCGTGCTTGACCGGGACTACGCCGCTGCCCATCCGGGCGCTTCACCAGGCGAGTATGTGGAACTGACCGTGGCGGACAATGGTTGCGGCATGGACCAGGAAACCCAGACCCACGTCTTCGAGCCCTTCTTCACCACCAAGGGTCTCGGCAAAGGTACCGGCCTTGGTCTGGCGACCGTGTACGGCGCCGTCAAACAGAACGGCGGATTCATCGACTTCTTCAGCCAGCCGGGACAGGGCACGACGTTCACCATCTACCTGCCCCGGTGTACGGGCGACGCGGCGGCGGGGCACGAGCAGGGAAAGGCACGGCGGACAATGCCGGGACAGGAAACCATTCTGCTGGTGGAAGACGAGCCGGTCATTCTGAAGGTGACCAAGGCCAGGCTTGAGAAGCTGGGCTACACCGTGTTTGCCGCCAGCACCGCGGGCGAAGCTCTCCACGCGGCCCGCGAGTACAGAGGCACGATCCACCTGCTCGTGACCGACGTGGTCATGCCCGAGATGAACGGCCGCGACCTGGCGAAGAATGTGCAGTCGCTCTCGCCGCAAACGAAATGTCTGTTCATGTCCGGCTACACCGCCGACGTCATCGCCAACCGCGGGGTTCTGGATGAAGGCGTGGCGTTCATCCAGAAGCCGTTCTCGGCAGTCGACCTGGCAGCCAAGGTGCGCCAACTGCTCGACGGTGCAGGAGGCGGAGGAGCGAGGGTGTGATTGAGGCATTGGTCGTTTTTGCGCTTCTGGTCTATCTGTGCCTGCTCGCCGTGCCCGGCCCGATTTGGCAGGTCTGGCTCGGCGCCATTGTCGCGCTCGCCGGCCTCGTCGGCGGCGGTGGCGCGGGCATCGTCTACCATCTGGCTCTCCGTCGATCTCTCATCCGCCTGGGCTCGGAAGGGCGCGGTTGGTTGTGGTCGCCGGTGTCGCGCCACCGCCTGCTCGACGACAGAGGCCTCCATGAAGTTCTCCCCTGGTTTCGCCTGGGAGCCGCAGGTTTCGTCGTCTGCATTGCAGGAATCGGGATGGTCGTCGCCGCGCTCCTGAAGGTGGTGCTGGGCGGGTGAATGTCCTTGACTGGGATGTGGCCCCCCGGCTCGTCGGTGCCGAAGCGCTGGTTCCGCCCGTCAGAAGAGCGGCCATGTTTCGGCCGCCGAGGCGCCCGGGCGGCGAGGCGCGACGAGGGCGCATACTAGACGTATGTAACCGAGGAGCAACGATGCCGAGCGGGATGCATCGACGACCCAAACAGGGCTGAAATTCTGACGGGCGGAACTAGCCTGCCCTGAGCAGCGCGCCCACCGCCCAGTCGTAGTCAGGCCGCGTGCCATCCCACAAGGGCAGGTTGCTGTCTCGCCCAAGGTCAAGTCCGCGGTCCGTGGCCCACTCGTGCAGCGACTCAAGCGCGGCTTCGACCATCTGCCGCGGCGGCTCCCCCGGGAGCGTGCGCCCGTCCGGCGCGGTGAATACCAGTTGGCCGTTCTCGCCACGAGCAAGCAGCCAGGCGCCCTCGTGGACCAGGTGGTGGTGGAAGGTGCACAACAACGCCAAATTGGTCACGCTGGTCTCGCCCCCGTGCAGCCAGTGTTGGATATGGTGGCCATGCAGGAAACGCGTGTGCGTGCATCCCGGGAAGCAACAACCACGGTCGCGCAAGGTGAGTGCGCGCCGTATCGCAGGCGGAATCGAACGCGCACGGCGGCCGATGTTCAGCCCGTCGCCGTCGCCTGCCACGGCCACCAAGCCACAGTCGCAGGCTATGCGACGAAATGTTTCCGCGGAAACGCGTGTGCCGTCGTCCAGGCAGGCCGAAATGAGACCATCCGGCGCTAGAGGATCTTGATCCACATGCACCATGACCTGCGACCTTTCCCCACCATTTCCGGTTGTGGGGTTGCCAGACAGGAAATTCTCGGCCAGCGTCACCATGCCATCCGCGCGCGAAGGCCAAGTGGAGCCGGGCGCTGAATTTTCCCCGGCGGGATCTTGCTGCCAAATGGCGCGGTCCCGCGTTTCCGCGGAAACGCCTGTCTCCCCATTCCGCACCTCTCGAGCCCGGTCGAGTGCGCGCACAACCAGGTCCGCCTCGTCGGGCGCCAGAATCATCTCCAGCCTCACCATTCCCCCCGGAAGGTCCCGCCGCCGAACGCTCCGCTCCTCGGGAACCAGCGCCTCGTCAGGTGCCAGCGCTCGGCGGTATCCGCGGCAGATCCGTTCGAGCTGGGAACCCGTGGCGACATCCGCCACCTCGAGGAGTTTGGCTTCGGTCTCAGGGGCAGCCACGCGAGTGAGCGCCCGAACTTTCGCGTACGACAATTTGCCCAAACGTAAAGCCTCGTCTATCGCCGGCAGCTTGCCCAGCGCCCGTGCGACCCGAACCTTTTCGCGCGCGGTCGCACAATCGAGGCCGATGCGCCAAGCCAGCCAATGTGCACACGAAGTCGCCCCCGCTTCGTGCCATCCGCCCGCCTCATCGAATTGCCGAATGCAGGTCAGCAGCCTCTGCGTAGCCGCGTCCATGAGCACCGCCAGTTCCGCTATCTCACGACTCAAATCCTCGACGGAGAGCACGCTGTCGATCTGAACAAATGTTCAGGCATCTGTCAAGGGCGAAGTGCGATTGCGAGGAGCCAACCGGTGCTCGAAAAATTGGGCCTCACCACAGCGTTTGACGTGTTTCAATCCACGCCCGGCTCCGAGGAGCCGGGCGACCCGCCAGTGTGGGCAAGTTCGCCGACGGGA